>Ga0116152_10002300_pt1 | contig 15578 bp, 13 predicted proteins | sample AD_UKC119_MetaG_FD_89894 | JGI IMG/M metagenome (GOLD analysis project Ga0116152, IMG submission 89894) | Active sludge microbial communities of municipal wastewater-treating anaerobic digesters from Hong Kong - AD_UKC119_MetaG | ecosystem: Engineered > Bioreactor > Anaerobic > Digestate... | reverse complement strand
TCAATGCTGGATTGATCCATTCCGTTTTCCTTTCCAATCGCGCCACAGTCCCCAGACGTGCAGGCCCAGGACGATGCATATGAGAGAGAAGATCGCCATTGCAACCGGGCGGTCAATCCAGTCCGTCAGGCCGCGGATGCGCGGCAACGAGGTGCGGAACTTGGTTTCCATGATGCCGCCCAGCACCATCCCCAGGATGATCGGCACGATCGGCAGGTTCAGCCGCTTCAGCATCACGCCCAGCAGTCCGAACAGCGCCGCCAGCACGCAATCGATGGCCGAATTCCTGAGCGAATAGATCCCGACGAAGCTGAGGGTCAGGATGATCATCCCGAGATAGCGGTTCGGGATCAGCAGGACCTTCAGCAAGGGTTTTGTCGCCACCAGCAGGAACCCCAGCGCCAGAATGTTCAGCAGCGCCAGACAGATGTAAAGCGCCACGATGAAATCCATGTGGTCGCGGAACAGGCCCGGCCCGGGGATGACGTTGTGCACATAGAACACGCTCAGCATCATCGCCGTCAGCGCCTCGCCCGGGATGCCCAGCGCCAGCAACGGCACCATGGCGGCCGGCGGGACCGAGTTGTTGGCGGTTTCCGAGGCGATCAACCCCTCGGGGCTGCCCTTGCCGAACAGCTCGGGCGTCTTCGAGACGCTGCGCGCATGGCTGTAGGACAGGAACTGCGACGTGAACTCGCCCACGCCCGGGATGATCCCCATGATCGTGCCCGACAGCGACCCGACCACGGCGACGCGCAGGTTGCGGAACACCTCGGTCACGCCGTTCCAGACACTGCCGCTGATCGTTGGCGCGGCCTCCTGGTCGTCCTTGCCGACCAGCAGGACAAAGGCCTGCGACACGGCGAACAGGCCCAGCACCACGACGATCAGGTTCACGCCCTGATCCAGGAACGTCAGCTCAAAGGTGAACCGGCGGGTGTAGTTGTTGGCCTCCATCCCGATGGTGTTCAGGAACAGGCCGAACATCAGCAGCGCGCCCGCCGCCAGCGATTGGCCGCGATGCGCGACCACCACCAGAACGCAGCCCAGCAGCGCGGCCAGGAAAATCTCGCGCGAGCCGAACATCGGCGCGACCCGCGCCAGCACGGGCGACAGCAGGATCAGCGCGACGACCGCGAAGATGCCGCCAAAGAACGAGGCGCCAAAGCTCAGCCCCAGCGCGCGCGGCGCCTGGCCCGCTTGCGTCATCGGATATCCGTCATAGGTGGTCAGCGCGTTGACCGGCGTGCCGGGCGTGTTGATCAGGATCGACGGGATCGACCCCCCGAACAGCGCCGAGCCGTAGATGCCCAGCAGCAGCGTCAGGCCCACGATCGGGTCCATGCCAAAGGTCGCGGGCAGCAGGATGGCGATGGCGACCGCCGGACCCACGCCCGGGATCGCGCCGATGATGACGCCGCCGACCGATCCGACCAGCAAGGCCGCGATCACGTCCCAGCGCGACACGATGGCGAGGGCGGCTAGAAGGATGTCCACGGCCGGGCCCCCTATAGATAGATGACGAGGAAATTGCGCACGGCCTGCGGAAACACGTCATAGATCGCGCCCCCCGGGATGCGCACCGCGAGCACCGCCTTGAACATCACCACGATGACCACCGCGACCAGCGGCGCCAAGGCCAGACTGCGCCCGCGATAGCCCAGCCGCCAGGCCAGCGCCGTCATGAAGATCGCCGTCGCCGGCAGGTAGCCGATCCAGGGCGTCGCCAGCACATAGACCAGGAACCACGCCAGGTATTCCCCCGCGCGGGCCCACAAGGCGACCTCGGCCAGCACGTCGCCGCCGCCATTGCGGAGGTTGCGGATCAGGCAGGCGACCAGTTCGCCGATGCCAAAGACCAGCATCCCCACCACGGCGATCAGCGGCCACAGGCCCGGCTGGCGGCTCCAGGCCTGGCCGTCGATCCATTGCGTTTCGGTGGACCAGGCCAGCGCCAGCGCCACCGCGATCAGGAACGAGACCACCGCGAACACGATCTCGGCGCGATGGTGGGGCGGGTGCGTCAACTCGGACAGGTCGTGCTCGGGGTCGGTCATCGGCATCTCGTGTGGCCAACGGAAAACCCCGGCGCGCTGGGCGCCGGGGCCGGGATGGTCACTCGGCCAGCATCGCGCCGATATGGCCGACGGTGGCGATGTCGGCCTGGATCCGCGCGGCGGAATCGGCGGCGTTCATCCAGTAGATCTGCGCGCCGGTTTCGGCCGCGAATCGCTGCGCGCGATCGCTGGCGATGGTTTGCTGCGCGACGGCGGCGATGCGGTCGATCACCTCTTGCGGGGTGCCACGGGGCACGAACAGGCCGTTCCACAGCGAGATGCCCAGATCGGGGGCCAGTTCCGCCACGGTCGGCGCATCGGGGGCCAGCGCCAACCGGTCGCCGGTGATCGCGGCCAGGATCGTCACCTGATCGAGGCAGGGCATGATCAACTGGATCGTGGTGTTGATGACATCCACATCCCCCGAGGCCAGCGTGTTGCAATCGAGCGCGTCATAGGCCGCGTCCGCCCCCCAGGCGAAGCCCATCTCATGCGCCAGCGCAAAGCTGACCTGCGTGGGCGTCAGTTGCGCGCCGAAATGGCCCAACAGCACATCGTTGTCCTGCGCATAGGCGGCCAGTTCCTGCATCGTGTGATAGGGCGCGTCGGCCGAGGTCGCCATCACGAAGGGATAGGTCAGGAAGATGCCGACGGGCGCGAAGGGGTCGGGGTTCAGTTCCGGGATGCCGATGGTCGGCCCGACGACCGGCACGCCGATCACAAACGAGCCCACGGTCGAACCGTCAGCCGGCGCCGCCGCCACCTCGACCGCGCCGGGGAACGGGCCGCCACCGCCGCCCGGCCGGTTCAGCACCGCCGCCGGCTGGCCATAGGCGGCTTGGAAATCCTCGGCGATCATGCGGGTCAGCACGTCTTCCAGATCGCCCGGGGGCCACGGCACGACAAAGGTGACCGGGCCTTCCGGGTATTCGGCCAACGCCCCGCCGGCAGGGATGGCCAGCGCCGCCGCAAGGGCCAGCGTGAGGGGGGTTCTGTTCATGCGATCCTCCGAATTGGGTTTTGTGCTCATCGGTTCATTATTTACACCGATGTTTCAAAAACAGCTTGCGCGACCGATCGGATTCGGTCAAGACTTTTCTTGCACCTGCAATGAGCGTTTTTTCAGCGACCCGGGATCACCCCCATGCGCACTGTCGAGAAGGCCCTGAGATTGCTGGATTTTTACGATGGCCAGAACCCTGAGTTCGGGCTCAGCGATCTGGCGCGCCTGTCGGGAATCGACAAGGCGACCGTTCTCAGGATGCTGGGCGACATGGCCGCGACGGGGTTGGTCGATCAGGATCCCGAAAGCCGCAAATGGCGCCTGGGCGCGGGAATCCTGCGGCTGGCGCGCCTGCGCGAGGCGACGTTTCCCGTCACCCGCGTGCTGACGCCGATCCTGGAACGGCTGGCGTCTCTCACGGGCGAGACGGCCCATGCCTCGCTGATTTCGGGGCGGCAACTGGGCACCATCGGCATCGTCGAAAGCACCCGCTCGAACCGGGTGTCGCTGGAGCCCGGCCAGGTCCTGCCGTTGCACGCCACGGCCTCGGGTCTTGCCTACACGGCCTTTGCCCGGCCCGAGGTTCGCGCGCAACTGTTGGCCGCGCCGTTGACCGCCACGACCACGACGACGCCCACCGAACGGGCCCGCCTGGTGGACCTGCTCGATGCCGCCGGGCGCAACGGCTATGCCACCGCCGACCAGACCTTTGAGGACGAGGTTTTCGGCATCGCCGTGCCGATCTTCGGCGCCGACGGCTTTGCCACCGGCGCGCTGGCCGTGGCCAGCCCCATTTCCCGCATTACCGCCGACCACATGGCCGCGATCGTTTCCGCGCTGGCCCCCGCCGCCCGCGAGGCGACGCTGGGACTGGGTGGCCGTGTCCCCCCCAACCACCGTATCGCAATCTGAGGAGCCCACCATGCCGCGCGACGAGAATTTTCTGAAAGCCAACAACGCCCGCCACCTGTGGCACCCGATGGCCCATCCGGCCGAGAGTCAGGCGAACCCGCCGACCATCATCACCGGCGCGCAGGGCGTGCGCATCACCGACATCGACGGACACCAGGTCGTGGACGGCGTGGGCGGGCTGTGGAACGTCAACCTGGGCTATTCCTGCGAGCCGGTGAAGGCCGCCATCACCGCCCAACTCGATGCGCTGCCCTATTATTCGATCTTTCGCGGCACCTCGAACGACAAGGTCATCGAACTGGCCGAGGAGTTGAAGGATTTCTTCGCCCCCGACGGGCTGACGCGAGCCTTCTACACCTCGGGCGGGGGGGATTCGGTGGAGACCGCGCTGCGCCTCGCCCGCCAGTATCACAAAATCCGCGGCGAGGCCGGCCGGGTCAAGTTCCTGTCCCTGAAAAAGGGCTATCACGGCACCCATTTCGGCGGCGCATCGGTCAACGGGAACGCGAACTTCCGCACCGCCTACGAGCCGCTTCTGCCCGGCTGTTTCCACATCACCGCGCCCTATCCCTATCGCAACCCGTTCAACGAATCCGACCCCGCGAAACTGGCGCAACTGATCCTGGCCGAGCTGGAGGACGAGATCGCGTTCCAGGGCGCGGGCACCATCGCGGCCTTCATCATGGAACCGATCCTGGGCGCGGGCGGCGTGATCCCGCCGCATGAAAGCTTCATGCCCGGCGTGGCCGAGATCTGCCGCCGCAACGGCATCCTGCTGATCGCGGACGAGGTCATCACCGCCTTTGGCCGCACCGGCGCCTGGTCCGGCAGCCGGTTGTGGGGCGTCCAGCCCGACATGATGTCCACCGCCAAGGCCATCACCAACGGCTATTTCCCCTTTGGCGCGCTGATGATCGCCGAACACGTCGCCGAGGTCTTTGAAAAGGACGAAACCGGCAAGGCCGCCATCGGTCACGGCTATACCTATTCAGGCCACCCGGTCGGCGCCGCGGCCGCGCTGGCCTGCCTGGCCGAAACCCGCCGCCTGAAGGTGAACGAGAACGCCGCCGCGCGCGGGGCCGAACTCTTTGCCGGTGTGCAGGCGTTGCAGGCCAAACATGACGTGGTGGGCGACGTGCGCGGCGGCCACGGGCTGATGATCGCGCTGGAACTGGTCAGCGATCGCGCGACCAAGGCCGCACCGCCGAAAGCGGTGCCCGGCCAGGTGCAGAAGGTCGCCTACGAGGCCGGCGCGATGGTCCGCGTGTCGGGGCCTAACGTGATCCTGTCGCCCTCGCTGGTGCTGACCTCGGCGGACGTGCAGACCATCCTGACGGCGCTGGACGCCGGTCTGAAATCCGTCTGACCTGACGGGTTCCCGGGGGGCGTGCACGGCGCGCGCCCCCCGCTTTCCGCGTGACCTGTCCGGCAGCGCGTGGTAGCGGCTGGGCATGAGCCGATTGCCCTCGAAACCCGATCTGATCCGCTGGCTGTCCGAACAGGAAGGCCGCCCGACGCTGCGCGACATCGCCCGTGCCCATGGTATCAAGGGCGGCGCGGACAAGGTGGACCTGAAGCGCCTGTTGGCCGAGCTGGAATCCGAGGGCCATTATGTTCGCCGCAAGCGCCACTTCATCGACGGCGCGCTGCCGCCGGTGGGGATCGTGCGCGTGACCGGGCCCGACGCTCAGGGCGACCTGCTGGCCGAACCCGCCGAGTGGCGCAGCGACGCGCCGCCGCCCCGCATCCAGGTGATCGAACGCGCCGGGCAACCCGCGATGGGCGCCGGCGACCGGGTGCTGGCCAAGCTGACCGAGGTCAAGGGCGGCTATCACGCCCACCCGATCCGTCGCCTGCAAGCCGGGCCGCGCAACGTGCTGGGCATCTACCGCGCCGGGTCCGAGGGCGGGCGCATCCTGCCGATCGACAAGGGCGCCGACATGGAATGGCGGGTCGCCAGTGCCGATGCCGCCGGCGCGAAGGACGGCGAACTGGTCGAGGCCGAGCAGACCGGCCCCGCCCGGCTGGGCCTGCCGCGCGCGCGGGTGGTGAAACGGTTGGGCGATCCTGGCGCACCGCGCGCCGTGTCGCTGATCGCGATCCACCAGCACGGCATTCCCGACCGGTTCCAGCCCGATACCCTTGCCCAGGTCGCGGCGGCGCGGGAGCTGCCCCTGGGCCGGCGCGAGGACCTGCGCGACCTGCCCCTGCTGACCATCGACCCGTCCGACGCGCGCGATCATGACGACGCGGTCTGCGCCACGCGCGACGGCGACGGCTTTGCCGTCTGGGTTGCCATCGCCGATGTCGCCGCCTATGTGCGCCCGGGTTCGGCGCTGGACCATGAGGCCCGGGTGCGCGGCAATTCCACCTATTTCCCCGACCGCGTGGTGCCGATGCTGCCCGACCGGCTGTCGGGCGAGCTGTGCTCCCTGCACGAGGGGGTGGACCGGCCGGTTCTGGCGGTGTGTCTCAGCGTCAACGCGCAGGGCGAAAAGACCGCGCACCGCTTCACCCGTGCGATGATGCGCTCACGCGCCTCGCTCAGCTACGAACAGGCCCAGGCCGCGTTCGAGGGACGCCCCGACGCCCGGACCGCGCCGCTGGCCGAGGGGCTGGCCACCCTCCATGCGGCGTGGCGCGCGACCCTGGCCGCCCGCGCCGCGCGCCAGCCGCTGGACCTCGACCTGCCGGAACGGCGCATCGTTCTGGGCGAGGATGGCGCGGTGCAATCCGTCGCGTTCAAGGACCGGCTCGACGCCCACAAGGTGATCGAGGAATTCATGGTCATGGCCAATGTCGCCGCCGCCGAAGAGCTGATCGCCCGCCGCTCGCCGCTGCTGTTCCGGGTGCACGAGGAACCGGCGCTGGAAAAGATCGACGCCCTGCGCGAGGTGGCCCTGGGCGCTGGCCTGACGCTGGCCAAGGGGCAGGTGCTGCAAACCCGCCACCTGAACAGGCTGCTCGCTGACGCCGCGAACACCGAGTTCGACGAACTCATCAACATGGCCACCCTGCGGTCCATGACGCAGGCCTACTACGCCCCCGAGAACTTCGGCCATTTCGGGCTGGCGCTCAGGAATTACGCGCACTTCACCTCGCCCATCCGGCGCTATTCCGACCTGATCGTGCACCGCGCGCTGATCGCGGCGCATCGCTGGGGCGATGACGGGCTTTCCGATCGCGACATCGAATCCCTGGCCGAGACCGCAAAGCAGATATCGGATACCGAACGCCGCTCGATGGCTGCGGAACGCGACACCACCGACCGCTATCTCGCGGCCTTTATGGCCGACCGCATCGGAGCCAGCTTTGCCGGGCGGATCGCCGGCGTGGCGCGCTTCGGGCTGTTCGTGAAACTCGATGAAACGGGGGCCGACGGCCTGGTGCCGATCCGCTCGCTGGGCGACGAATACTTCCGCCACGACGCCGACACCCAGACGCTGACGGGCGAGAAGACCGGCACCACGCTGGGGCTGGGCCAGCGCGTCACCGTCAAACTGGCCGAGGCCGAGGCCCTGACCGGCGGCCTCGTCCTCGAACTGGTCGAGGTCGCCGGACAACCGCTCGCCCGCGCGCGGCGCGGCAAGGGCGGCCGCACCGCCCCCCGCAAGAGCTTGGCCGCGAAATCCGCAAAACACAATGCCAGGCGCAAACGCGAACGCCAGCGCTGAGCGGGTGCGCGGACGGCGCCCTTCTTTGTGCCGGAAATATCCTCCGGGGGTATCCAAAGGGGGTGGAAAACCCCCTTTGGCGGGGGGTGCGGGGGGCTGGCCCCCCGCCGCGCCCGTCACACCATCGCGCTGAGCTTGGCCAGAACCTCGCGCAGTCGCGCCGCCTCGTCGGCCTTCTCGGCCAGTTGGCCGCGCGCCTCCTCGACGACCTCGTCGGCCGCATTGGCGACAAAGCGCGGGTTGTTCAGCCGCCCTTCCAGGCCGCCGATGTCCTTTTCCAGCTTCTCCAGACTCTTGCCCAGACGCTGCGCCTCGGCGGTGATGTCGATCACCCCCTCCAGAGGCAACGCATAGGTGGCGCCCTCGACGGCGACGGTCAGCGCGGCCTTGGGCACCGTCTGGCCCGCGTGCAGCCCGTCGATCCGCGCCAGCCGCTCGATCAGCACCTGGTTGCGGGCATAGGCGGCCGTGGCGGTCGCATCCTGATCCACCACCAGCATCGGCAGCTTCAGCCCCACCGGCACGCGCATCTGCGCCCGCGACGAGCGCACGCTTTCGATGAGGTTCAGCACCCAGCCCATTTCGCGGTCGGCCTCGGGGTCGGCCACATCCAGCCCATAGGTCGGCCAGTCGGCGTGCACGCACATCGTGTCGCGCGGCCCCGTCAGCGACCACAGTTCCTCGGTGATAAAGGGCATGATCGGGTGCAACAGGATCACGCATTGATCCAGAACCCAGCGCATCGTCGCGCGGGTTTCCGCCGCCTCCGCGCCGTCGAACAGCGGCTTGGCGAACTCGACATACCAGTCGCAGACCTTGCCCCAGACAAAGCCGTAAAGCGCCTGGGCGGCATCGTTGAACCGGTAGCTGGCAAAGGCCTCGTTCACGGCCGCCAGGGTGCGCGCGGTCTCGCCGACGATCCAGCGGTTGACCGTGGCGGTGGCCTGCGGCACGCCGGGCTGCGGCGCGCCCTCGAACACGCCGTTCATTTCGGCAAAACGCGTGGCGTTCCACAGCTTGGTGGTGAAATTGCGATAGCCCGTGATCCGCTGGGTGTCCAGTTTCAGAACCCCGCCCAGACTGGCCATCGCCGCGTTGGTGAACCTGAGCGCATCGGCCCCGAATTCGTCGATGATCTCCAGCGGATCGACGACATTGCCCAGCGACTTGGACATCTTCTTGCCCTTGGCGTCGCGCACCAGGCCGTGCAGATAGACCGTGTGGAAGGGCACCTGACCGACCACGGCCAGCTGCATCATCATCATCCGCGCGACCCAGAAGAACAGGATGTCCTGGCCGGTGATCAGCACATCGGTGGGGAAGTATTTCGCCAGTTCCGGCGTCTGTTCTGGCCAGCCCAGCGTGCCGATCGGCCACAGGCCGGACGAGAACCAGGTGTCCAGCACGTCGGGGTCGCGGGTCAGGATTGCGCCGGGCGCCATGGCCTGCGCTTCGGCCTCGGAGGCGGCGCAATACTGGTTGCCCTGGTCGTCATACCACACCGGAATCTGATGCCCCCACCAAAGCTGGCGCGAGATGCACCAGGGTTCGATGTTCTCCAGCCAGTGGTAATAGGTCTTTTCGCCCGATTCCGGCAGGATGCGGGTCATGCCGGCGTGTTCGTCAAAGGTCCCCTCGCGGTCGGCCGCGCAGCCCTTGCGCACGGCGTCCAGCGCCGGGCCGACCAGTTTCGAGGTATCGACGAACCATTGCCAGGTCAGGAACGGCTCGATCACCACCTTCGAGCGGTCGCCAAAGGGCTGCATGATCGGCTTGTCTTCGACCAGGGGCACGCGTTCGAGATGTTCGGCGCGGGTCTCGGGGTCGATCGACTTGCGCAGCACGGTGACGGCCAGCCCCTCGGCGGTGACGGCCTCGATCACCGCCTCGCGCGCGGCGTAGCGGTCCAGGCCGCGCAGCTCGTCGGGCACCAGGTTGATCTGGCTGACATCGCCGGCCGGGTGTTCGCCGCGCGCGATCTGCCCGGCGATGGCCGCGCTTTCCGCGTAGGACAGGCCGTCGGCGCGCATCCGCGCCTTGGTATCCATGAGGTTGTAAAGCGGGATTCCGTTGCGCTGCGCCACGGCGTAGTCGTTGAAATCATGCGCGCCGGTGATCTTCACGGCGCCCGAGCCGAAATTCGGATCGGGGTATTCGTCGGTGATGATCGGGATCAGGCGGCGGTGTTCCCTGGGCCCCACGGGGATCTCGCACAGCATCCCGACGATGGGCTGGTAGCGCGCATCCGACGGATGCACCGCGACGGCGCCGTCGCCCAGCATGGTTTCGGGCCGCGTGGTGGCGATGCTGATGTAGTCGCGCGTCTCGCGCAGGGTGACGCGGCCGTCCTCGTCGCGCTCGACGTATTCATAGGTCGCGCCATTCGCCAGGGGATACTTGAAGTGCCACATGTGCCCGGCGACTTCGGTGTTCTCGACCTCGAGGTCCGAGATCGCGGTCTCGAAATGCGGGTCCCAGTTCACCAGCCGCTGGCCGCGATAGATGTAGCCCTTGTTGTAGAGGTCCACGAAGACCTTGATGACCGCGTCGTGGAAATTGCCCTCGTCGCCGGCGGGGGCGCCCGGGGCGCCCGACATGGTGAAGGCGTTGCGCGACCAGTCGCACGAGGCCCCCAGACGCTTCAACTGGTTGATGATGGTGCCGCCCGACTGCGCCTTCCAGTCCCAGACCCTGGCGGTAAAGGCCTCGCGGCCCATTTCGCGGCGGGTCGGGTTCGTCTTGTCCCTGGCCAGTTCGCGTTCGACGACCATCTGCGTGGCGATGCCCGCATGGTCCTGACCGGGCTGCCAAAGGGTGTCGAAACCGCGCATCCGGTGCCAGCGCACCAGGATATCCTGCAACGTGTTGTTGAAGGCGTGGCCCATGTGCAGGCTGCCCGTGACGTTGGGCGGCGGGATCATGATGCAGAAGGTCTCGTCGCGGCTGGCGTTCGCGCCCGCGCGGAAGGCGCCGGTGGCTTCCCATTGCGCGGCGATGCGCGCTTCGGCCTCGGCGGCGTTGAAGGTCTTGTCCATCGTCATCGGTCGTGTCCCCAGGGCTTTGGCCGGTGTTTAGCCAAGCGCGCGCCAAAGGGAAAGGGCGGCTAGCGCCCGACCCCGCCAATCCCGTCCAGGAGCAGGCGCGTGGCGATCTCGGCGTAATCCTCGCGCGTGACGGGGCCGCCCTCGCGGAACCACATGTAGACCCAGTTCAGCATCCCGAACAGCGACATGGTCACCGGCATCAGCAGCGGCGCGGGCAGGTCGGCGCGCACCAGCCGCAGCACATCCGAGAAGCGCCGCACGATCCGCCGCTCGATGGCGTGGATCTCGTCCTTTTGGGCGGCGGGCAGGGTGGGGGTGCCGTTCAACTGAACGACATGAAAGTTGTCGGCGTCGCGATAGGACTCGAGCACCGCCCCGACCAGCGCCCCAAGCCGCGCGCGGGGTTCGAGCGCGGGGTCGTCGGCCGCCGCGACGGCCTCGTCCAGTTCGCTCAGATGGGTGCGGATGATGTCGAAGATCAGCGCGTCCTTGCCGGGGTAATAGTGATAGAGCAGCGCCTTGGACACGCCCGCCTGGGTGGCGATCTGCGCCATCGAGGCCTTGTCCATGCCCTGTTCGGTCAGCACCGCGGCGGCGCTGGCCAGGATGGCACGTTGCTTGTCCTCGAAATCGGCGGCGCGGGTGCGGGCCATGGCCTCGGCTCCTGTTGGAACGGTGCAAGGGGGGCCGCGCCCCCCTTGCACCCGGGTGTCTGTGGGGCACGCCGGCGGCGTCAGCCCTTGGGCCGGTTGTCAACCACGCGCTTGGCCTTGCCCTCGGATCGCGGCGCGCCTCCGGGTTCATGCACGGTGATCCTGGTGGACACGCCGACCACCGACTTGATGTGATGCGCCAGTTCCTTGCTCGAGGCGGCGCGCGCGTCGTTTCCGGCGGCGGCGGCCGTCGCCTCGCAATGGACGATCATCGCGTCCATGCGGTCGTTGCGCACCAGTTCGATCTGGAAATGCGGTGCCAGGCCCGCGCATTTCAGGATCTGTTCCTCGATCTGGGTGGGGAAGACGTTGACACCGCGCAGGATGATCATGTCGTCCGACCGCCCGGTGATCTTTTCCATCCGCCGCATCGAGCGCGCCGTGCCGGGCAACAGCCGCGTCAAATCGCGGGTGCGGTAGCGGATGATCGGCAGACCTTCCTTGGTCAGCGAGGTGAACACGAGTTCACCCATTTCGCCGTCCTCGACGGGTTCGCCGGTCTCGGGGTTGATGATCTCGGGGTAGAAGTGATCCTCCCAGATATGCAGCCCGTCCTTGGTTTCCACGCATTCGTTGGCGACGCCCGGGCCCATCACCTCGCTGAGCCCGTAGATGTCCACGGCATGCATGTCGAAAGCGTCCTCGATCTCGCGGCGCATGGCGTTGGTCCAGGGTTCGGCGCCAAAGATGCCGACGGCCAGCGAGCTGTCTCGCGGGTCAATCCCCTGGCGGCGGAATTCATCCAGGATCGACAGCATGTAGCTGGGTGTCACCATGATGATGCGCGGCTTGAAATCCTGGATCAGCGTCACCTGGCGCTCGGTCATCCCGCCCGAGACGGGCACCACGGTGCAGCCCAGCCGTTCGGCCGCCGAATGGGCGCCCAGGCCCCCGGTGAACAGCCCATAGCCATAGGCCACGTGCACGATGTCCCCCGCGCGCCCGCCCGAGGCCCGGATCGACCGCGCGCCGCAATCGGCCCAGACATCGAGGTCGTTCCTGGTATAGCCCACCACCGTCGGTTTGCCCGTCGTGCCCGAGGACGCGTGAATCCGCAGGATATTTTCGCGCGGAACGGCAAACATGCCGAACGGGTAATTGTCCCGCAGGTCGGTCTTGACCGTGAACGGGAACCTGGCCAGATCCTTCAGGCTTTTCAGGTCGTCGGGATGCACGCCGTGGGCGTCGAATTTCTGCCGGTAGAAGGGCGAATTCGCGTAGGCGTGGTTCAGGGACCACTTCAGCCGTTCCAGTTGCAGCGCCGTGATCTCATCGCGCGAGGCGGTTTCGATCGGTTCCAGATCGCCGGGGCGGGGGGACAGGTCTTCCATGGGTTACTCCGTGGGTTCGGGCAGGTGGGTGCCCTTGACGGTGCGGGAATGGCCGCGGAACTCGGCAATCGGGGTGCCGGACTGATTGGTGACGCGCACGTCGTAGATGCCGCCGCGCCCCTGGCGCCAGACCTCTTGCGCGGTGGCGGTCAGCAGGTCGCCCTCGAACGCCGGGGCCAGGAAGCTGACCGCGGCCATCTGCGCCACGGTCCGCTGGTTGTAGGTGTTGCAGGCAAAGGCAAAGGCGCTGTCGGCCAGCGTGAAGATATAGCCGCCGTGGCAGGTCTTGTGGCCGTTGGTCATCTCGGGCCTAACGGTCATCGTCAGCGTCGCCTGACCGGGCGCGACGAAATCCAGCGACATGCCCAGATGTCGGCTCGCGTTGTCATCGGCCAGCATCGCCTGCGCGCTGGCCCGGGCAAGGTGATCGGGGGTCATCGTCCCGTAAACTCCGCTGGGCGTTTGTCGAGGAAGGCGGCCACGCCCTCGGCATAGTCGGCGCTTTCGCCGCAGGCTTTCATCAACTGTTCCTCCAGGTCCAGATGCGTGTCCAGCGACTGGTTCGCGGCGGCCTGGATCGCGCGCTTGGTCTGGGCATAGCCAAAGGTCGGCCCCTGGGCCAGGCGCGCGGCCAGGGCCCGCGCCTCGGTCATCAGCGCCGCGTCGGGCAGGCATTGCCAGATCAGCCCCCAGGATTCCGCCTGCTTCGCTCCGAGGGGCATCGCGGTCAGCGCCAGCCCCTTGGCGCGCTGTTCGCCCAGAAGCCGCGTCAGGTTCCAGCTGCCGCCGGTGTCCGGGATCAACCCCACCTTGGAAAACGACTGGATGAATTTCGCGCTTTCGGCCGCCAGCACCAGATCGCAGGCCAGCGCCAGAGACGAGCCCGCCCCGGCCGCGACCCCGTTCACGGCGGCGATCACGGGCTTGTCCAGCGCGCGGATCTGGCGCACCAACGGTGCCCAGAAATTGCGCACCGTCGCCCCCAGATCGGGCGGGCCATCCATCTTGCGTGGGTCGCGGTCGCCCAGGTCCTGCCCGGCGCAGAACCCGCGCCCCGCACCCGTCAGCAGGACAGCGCGCACCGCCGCATCCCCGGCGGCGCGGGTCAGCGCGGCCCGCAGCCCAAGGTGCTGGGCCTCGTTGAAGGAATTCAGCCGCTCGGGGCGGTTCAGCGTGATTTCCATCACGCCGTCGGTCAGGGTCACCAGAACAGGGGTGGCCGCGTCGTGCGATTCGCTCATGATCTCCTCCGGGCGCCGAGCCTGCGCTGCCTTGATCTTGCATAGGCCGACCGAGCGGTCAATCAATTTTCCGCCGGGTGCGGCGGTTCGGGATGGTGTTGCACCGGTCCGCGTGGCATCACCCCGGACATGCGACCGACCCCGCCGCCCCTGATGATCGCCGGAGCCAACAGCCGTGTCGGGCGGCTGCTGAAGGGCGCCGGTCTGCCCGCCGCCTGGGCCCAACGTGGCCCCGGCGCCGATCTGGACTGGCCGATCCTGGACGGGCCTGCGCCGCTGACGGACTGGTGCGCGCGCTACGGGGCGCCGGGCGCGCTGGTCGTGCTGGCAGGCGTCACACCGGGGCAGGGGGCGGCGATCGATGACAACCGCGCACTGGGCCTGGCGGCATTGCAGGCGGCGCGAGCGGCGGGGATCGGACGGGTGCTGCTGGCCTCGTCCTCGGCGGTCTATGGCCGGCACCGTGCCGAGCCCTGGGCCGAGGACGCCGCCTGTGTCCCGCCCTCGGCCTATGGGCAGGCCAAGCTGGCGATGGAACGTGCCTGCGCAGGGCCTGGCGTCACCATGCTGCGGATTGGCAATGTCGCCGGCGCGGACGCGCTGCTCACCAATCCGCGCCGGCCCCTGCTGCTGGACCGGTTCGCCGACGGCAGCGGCCCGGTGCGCAGCTATATCGGTCCGCAGACCCTCGCGCGGGCGCTGACCGCCCTGGCCCTGGCCCCCGCGCTGCCGCCGGTTCTGAACATCGGCGCGCCGCGGCCCGTGGACATGTCCGACCTCGCGCAGGCGGCGGGCCTGCCTGTCGAACGCCGTCCCGCGCCGCCGCAGGCCATTGCCCGGCTGACCCTGTCCATCGACCGGCTTGAAACCCTGATGTCCTTCGCTGATACGGACAGTTCCGCGCAGGGCCTGATCGCTCAATGGCGCGCCTGCCAGGAGGACCGATGACCCCGCTCAAACGCGCCTTCGACCTGTGGACGGCGGCCATGATCACCCCGTTCGTGGTGCCCATGGTGATCGTCTTCGGTCTGATCGTGCTGATCCGCGACGGCCGCCCGGTGTTTTACGGCGGCGAGCGGATGAAAACCCCGACCCGGGGCTTCCGGTTGTGGAAATTCCGCACCATGCGCGTCGATGGTGCGGACCGCGGCGTCTCGGGCGCGGACAAGGCGGACCGCATCACCCCCTTCGGCGCCTGGCTCCGGCGGCGGCGCTTCGACGAATTGCCGCAGTTGTGGAACCTCTGGGTGGGGGACATATCGGTCGTCGGCCCGCGCCCGCCGCTGCGCGAATACGTGGAACGCTTTCCGGCGATCTACAACCAGGTGCTGAAGAACCGGCCGGGACTGACCGGCCTCGGCTCCATCTATTTCAGCCGGCATGAAAGCCGGCTGCTGGCCCGCTCGACCTCGGCCCAGGAAACCGATGCGATCTATTGCCGGGCCTGTATCCCCAGAAAGGCCCGGCTCGACCTGATCTACCAGCAGAACCAGAGCTTTTGCCTGGACCTCGAGGTGATCCGCCGGACGCTCTTTCCTTCGGCCCGCTGACGCCAGCACAGGGCGCCGCGCACGGGGTTTCCAAAGGGGGGCGTGGCCCCCTT
>Ga0116152_10002297_pt1 | contig 15588 bp, 12 predicted proteins | sample AD_UKC119_MetaG_FD_89894 | JGI IMG/M metagenome (GOLD analysis project Ga0116152, IMG submission 89894) | Active sludge microbial communities of municipal wastewater-treating anaerobic digesters from Hong Kong - AD_UKC119_MetaG | ecosystem: Engineered > Bioreactor > Anaerobic > Digestate... | reverse complement strand
TATTCAATTACGGATATCAGCGGGCTTAACCCGATTCTTGAACAAATTCTTGCCAATGCAGCGCATGCCCTGGCTGGCATGATAAAAAACAGCTATACTCCCAAACAGTCATCAAAGCCGGTCATCGGCATGACCATGTTTGGGGTTACAACAAAATGTATTGAACAGGTAAAATCGCATTTAGAACCGGACAATCTTTGTCTGGTTTTTCATGCGACGGGCACAGGGGGACTAACACTGGAGAAACTTGTTGCTGACGGGCGCCTTTCAGGCGTTATTGATGCAACAACCACGGAAGTTGCCGATCATTTAATGGGTGGGATACTCAGTGCCGGCGAGGGGCGGCTTGAGCAATTTATCCAGGCCAACATCCCTTATATTGGCTCCTGTGGGGCGATCGATATGGTCAACTTCGGTGCACGTTCAACTGTGCCCGGTAAATATGCGGACAGACTTTTATATGAACACAACCCCCAAATCACGCTGATGCGCACAACTGCAGAGGAAAATGCGCAGATGGGCAAATGGATCGGCGAAAAACTAAACAGGTTTAAATCCCCTGCACGCTTTCTGATCCCGGAAAAAGGATTTTCCGCTCTGGACGCAGAAGGAATGGCTTTTTTTGATCCGGACGCTGATAAAGCATTTATTGATGCACTTGAGAACACGGTTTCAAACCCGATGATCACAATTATCAAACTCCCCTATCATATTAACGATCCTGAATTTGCAACCGCTATTACAGAAAATTACAAAGACCTTAGCAACGAAATATCAAAGTAAAGAATTATCAAATGAATAAATTAAGCAGAAAAGAATTAATGGCCGGCTTTCGAAAGCAGATTGAAATGGGTATTCCCATTATCGGTGGCGGTGCCGGTACTGGCCTGTCGGCAAAATGCGAGGAAGCCGGGGGAATTGATCTGATCGTGATCTATAATTCCGGACGTTACCGTATGGCGGGGCGTGGCTCGCTTGCTGGTCTCTTATCTTACGGCAATGCCAATGAAATTGTTGTTGATATGGCAAAAGAAGTGCTTCCGGTTGTTAAAAATGTTCCTGTGCTTGCTGGTGTCAATGGCACGGACCCCTTTGTCGATATGGAACGGTTTATTAAAAAGCTGAAAGATATGGGCTTCAGCGGGGTACAGAATTTCCCCACAGTCGGCCTTTTTGACGGCAATATACGGACAAATTTCGAAGAAACAGACATGGGCTTCGGCCTTGAGGTTGATATGATCCGCATCGCCCATGAGCAGGATATGCTGACGACACCCTATGTCTTTAACGCGCAGGAAGCGATCGATATGGCCAAAGCCGGGGCCGACATTATTGTTGCCCATCTTGGGTGCACCACTGGCGGCGCGATCGGGGTATCCACTGCCCCCACGCTCGATCAATGTGCGGATTTGATCAATGAATGGATTGCCGCTGCAAAAACAGTGCGTGATGACATAATTTATCTTTGTCATGGCGGTCCGATCTCAACACCGGCTGATGCCCAGTATATTCTTGAAAAATGCCCTGAATGTCACGGCTTCTATGGTGCCAGCAGCATGGAAAGATTACCCACTGAAATTGCCCTCACCGAGTGCACAAAAACATTTAAAAGCATGAAAATAAAATAAGCGGAGAAAAAAATGGTAACAGTATTTGAAACATCTGTAATAGATGCCCCTATTGATAAAGTCTGGGAAGTTGTCCGCGGCTTTAATGATCTGCAAAAATGGCATCCGGCAATTGCAAAAGGCGAAATTGAAGGGGGACTTGATCCGCTTACAATCGGATGCATTCGAAATTTTTATCTGCAGGACGGCGAAAATATTCGTGAAACCCTTCTGGCTTTTTCCGATATTGACTACACATTCACTTATGACATGCTGACGACCGGACTTGGACTTTTTAATTATCTCTCCACTATGGAACTTCGTCCGATCACAGACGGAGATCGTACCTACATCCAATGGTCGGCTGAATTTACAACAGCGCCCGGTGAAGAAAAAGAAAAAGCCGATATGGTTGCAAACGGCGTATTTCAGGGCGGATTTGCCGCTTTAAAGGAACATTTCGCTCAATAAAATTCACTATAACATCACCGGGGATTAAGTAAGGGAGGTTTAAATGTCTGAAACAGAGTATGATCGTAACAGGATTTTTTTAATTTGTACCATGGCTCTATTTACAATTGCCATTTCCATGTCGCTTGGTGCAACGGTAGCAACAGATCTTAAAAACACCTTTCTTGATCCGATTGATTTTAAAACCTCCGCCACCATGATTGGTGAAATCCTCGGTATCATTTTTCTTGGATTTTCTGTGACCCTTTTTCTGGTCAGCCCGTTTATGGATGTAATCGGCATGGGACGGGCAATCACCTTGGCCGCAACTCTCATCATTGTTGGTAACGCCATAGTTGTCTTTGCTGGCAACATAACATCAGGGGCGAATATATACTGGGCGCTCTGGTTTGGCATGCTGCTTAAGGGGATCGCCTGGGGCTTTGTGGAATCAGCCATTAATCCGGCCACTGCCTCCCTTTATCCTGAGGATAAGACTCACCGCCTGAATGTGCTCCATGCCTGGTGGCCGGCGGGTTTAATAGTCGGTGGTCTGTCAGGTATTCTTATTAATTACCTTGATCTGAACTGGCAGGTCGCCCTTTCCATAATTTTTGTACCGGCTGCCGGGTTTCTTCTTCTTAATCTGGGGGTAAAATTCCCTAAAACTGAAAGCTCAGTTCTTGATGTAAGTTTTAATGACATGATCAAGGAAATTTTCCGACGCCCAAGTTTCTTTATCTGGTTCGGGGCCATGTTTCTTACCGCGTCTTCGGAACTCGCCCCAGGGCAATGGGTCGATCTGGCCCTTACCCATACCGTCGGTATGCGGGGTATCTTACTTCTTGTTTATGTAAGTGGCATAATGTTTGTGATGCGCCATTTTGCCGGACCGATTTCCCATAAGCTCTCTCCCGTTGGGCTTTTGTGGTTTTCTTCCTTACTGACAAGTGTCGGACTTTACATGCTTAGTGTTGCCGACAGCCCCGTTACCGGCGTACTTGCCGCAACCTTCTGGGGCGCTGGTGTCTGCTTTATGTGGCCGACCATGCTGGCCTCAGCCGCTGAACGCTACCCGCGAGGTGGCGCATGGACCATTGGTTTGATCGGCTCTGCTGGTGCCATGGCAACATATATAGTTTTACCGATCCTTGGGGCTGCTTATGATAAGGCAAAACTGGAAGCTGCCGGTGGGGCTGATGCCTTTGCTGCCATGGCAGAGGGAAGCCCTGAACAGATCAACTCGCTTATCTATGCGGCTGAAAAATCATTCCAGACTGTTGCTCTGCTCCCCATTGCGTTATTATTCATTTTCGGGGCAGTATGGTATAATGATCGTCGGCTTGCAAAAATGGCTGCGGAAAGCGCACCTGGCGAATAAAGGGTATTTCTTATGAAAATGCCGGACCCGGAAAAGGAAATTTTAGACAAGCTGCCTGAACTGACCAGGCGGCTTGTTCGTCTATTGGGAAAACAGGCCGTGATTAGTTCTGATCAGGGCCGAAAAGCATTTGAATCGGATGGACTGACCGCCTATCGGCAATCACCGATGATCGTTGCCCTTCCCGGCAGCACAAAGGACGTCAGCGAAGTCTTAAAAATTTGCAATGAGCTAAATATAAAAGTCGTGCCAAGGGGGGCCGGAACCTCACTTTCCGGCGGGGCGTTGCCCCTTGAAGATGGGCTTACCCTCGGTCTTTCCAAACTAAATAAAATTATAGATATTGATTATCAGAACCGCTGCGTTGTAAGCCAATGCGGTGTTACCAACCTTGCCATCACCCATGCAGTTGAAGAACAGGGCTTTTATTATGCGCCGGACCCATCAAGCCAGATTGCCTGCACGATCGGCGGTAACGTCGCCGAAAATTCAGGCGGTGTACACTGTCTAAAATACGGACTGACGACCAATAATATACTCGGGCTAAAAATGGTACTGATGAACGGTGATATCATTGAACTTGGCGGCAAACATATGCAGGAAAGCGGTTATGATCTGATCGGCCTTATTACCGGGTCAGAAGGTTTGCTGGGGGTCGTGACCGAAGCAACATTACGTATACTGCCCAAAGCGAATGTCATTAAAGCAATGCTTATCGGGTTTGATGATATTGAAAAAGCCGGTGAATGTGTTGCCAGCACCATCGCTTCGGGCATCATCCCGGCTGGAATGGAAATGATGGATAACCTGGCAATCAATGCCGCCGAAGATTATTGCCATCCCGGATACCCGCGCGATGCGGCGGCGATACTAATCGCCGAATTTGACGGTGTGGAAAGTGAAGTTGATTATTTCACTGAGCGCGTGTCAGAACTGGCGAAAGAATTGGGGGCAACCTCCATCGCGATCAGTCAAAGCGAGGAAGAAAAAAATGGCTTCTGGGCCGGACGTAAGGCCGCCTTTCCTGCAGTGGGCAGAATTTCACCGGATTATTACTGTATGGATGGGTCAATCCCCCGAAAAAAACTACCGATCGTTCTCCGCCGTATGAATGAGCTTTCCAAAAAATATGGCCTTAGGGTTGCCAATGTTTTCCATGCCGGGGACGGCAACCTGCATCCACTAATCCTTTATGATGCCAACGTGCCGGGGGAACTTGAGCGCGCGGAAGAATTCGGCGCCGATATTTTAAGGCTTTGCGTTGAGGTTGGCGGCGCACTGACTGGCGAGCATGGTATAGGCGTTGAGAAACGCGATCTCATGCCAGCCATGTTCACAAAAGATGACCTGAACCAGCAGGAAAGAATAAAATGTGCATTCGACCCTGCTCACCGCCTGAACCCAGGAAAAATGTTTCCGGAACTTCACCGCTGCGCAGAGCTGGGCAAAATGCATATTCATGGCGGCAAACTACTTTTCCCTGATATACCAAGATTCTGATGACTGATTTTATTTGCCCCACCAACGAAGACCAGGTCCGCGAAAGCATTGGCGATCATATTGTCATGGGAAAAAGTCTGGATATCAGAACTGGTGGAAGTCTGATATCCCTTGGGTCTGCTATGAATACGGCATCGACATTATCGCTAAAAGCACTTAACGGGGTTAAGCTTTACGAGCCGGAAGAACTGGTCATCACACTTGAACCCGGGGTTCTTCTTAAAGACCTTAAAAACCTTCTTAAGGAATATAATCAGGAGCTTAAGTTCGAACCACCGGATCTGGGACCACTACTAGGCAATGCTCCCAACCTTGGCACTATTGGCGGTATAATAGGCACCAATTTATCAGGACCCAAACGCTTTATGGCAGGGGGTGCCCGTGATTATATCCTCGGCATACAAGGCATCTCAGGCTATGGTCAGATTTTCAAGGCCGGTGGACGGGTCGTTAAAAATGTAAGCGGTTATGATGTCAGTAAACTAATGTGCGGCTCATACGGAACACTTGGTGCCATAACAGAAATGACTTTAAAACTGGCCCCAAAAGCGCAGGATGAAATAAGCCTTAAAATTGATGATCTTGATGTGAATGATGCTGTTTCAATAATGTCGGCTATTGCCGCCTGTCCTTACGAAGTCAGCGGCCTTGCACATAATCCGGCAAAAGGCACATTCATTCGGATTGAAGGATCGACCGCTTCACTTGAAGAAAGAAAAGCTGCCATAATAAAAATAATCGGAAAAAGGTCGGTTTCTGAACTTGAAAAAGAAGAAAGTGAAGATCAGTGGAGGCATATTCGGGATATTGCGCCGCTCAATCCGCCCAAAAACCTACCTCTTTGGAAAATAAGCGTTGCGGCAAGCGATGTCATCGATGTCATTAATCGCCATAACCCTGCCTTTTATTTTCTTGATTGGGCCGGTGGGCTGCTCTGGATGTCAACTATGGACATTCCAAAAATTGAAAGGGGTTCTTTCTGGCTGATCAGAAATGCGGAAAGCCCGCTTGACCTTCCCTTTAATAAAACACCGGACCCGCTGACCGATGCCTTAAGCAAACGCATAAAAAAAGCGTTTGACCCGAAAAATATACTGAACCCGGGAAGATTGGGATTTTAGCTATGCAAACCAGATTTTCCCAAAAACAGCTGGAAGACCCAAAAACCGCAGAAGCAGAGAAAATACTCAGAAACTGTGTCCACTGCGGTTTTTGCATGGCGACCTGCCCCACTTATCTGCTGCTCGGGAATGAGCTGGACGGCCCGCGCGGCCGCATTTACCTGATTAAGGAAATGCTGGAAAATGATGCGCCCGCAACGAAAGTGGAGGTCGAACATCTGGATAAATGCCTGACCTGCCTTTCCTGCACCACCACGTGCCCGTCTGGCGTTGATTACGCCCATCTTTTGGCACATGGGCGAAGTCATATAGAAAAAACATATAAAAGACCGCTCACGGAGCGACTGTTCAGGGGAATGCTGAGCACAATATTGCCTTATCCTAACCGCTTCAAACTGGCGATCAGGGCATCTGGTTTTATCAGCCCGTTTAAATCATTCCTGCCCGATAAACTTAGGGCCATGCTTGATCTAAGACCCCCGCTTAGTCATGAGCGGGCACCGCAAATAACCAAGGCCCGGGAAAAAACAAAGTACAGGATGGGCTTAAGCGCCGGATGCGTTCAGCGTGCGGTTGGTGAACATATCAATCTGGCGACACTTGAATTTTTATCCAATCACAATGTTGACGTGGTGATGCCCCCTGCCGTTGGCTGTTGCGGGGCACTTGATGAGCATATGGGAAAATCTGAAAATGCTATTAAGACCGCCAAACGTTATATTGACGGCTGGATGGCTGAAATTGAAAAGGGGCCTCTTGATGCCATTGTCATCAATACATCGGGCTGCGGCACATCGATCAAGGATTACGGACACCTGTTTCGCCATGATCCGGTTTATGCCGAAAAAGCGAAGAAGGTCGCAACCCTCGCCAAAGACATTTCAGAAGTGATCACTATGATCGGCCTTGGCGAAACGAAGATTAAAAATACAATCCATGTCGCCTATCATTCGGCCTGCTCACTTAATCACGGTCAGAAAATCGGTGACCTTCCGGCCCTGCTGTTAAAGGAAGCCGGCTTTAAAGTTTCCCATATAAAAGAAAGCCATATTTGCTGCGGTTCCGCCGGGACCTATAACATCACCCAGCCGGAAATTGCCACTGAGCTAAGATCGCGAAAAATTAAAAATATCGAAGCCACAAAGGCGGATGTGGTTGCCAGCAGCAATCTTGGCTGTAATATTCATTTAGCGAGCGGCACCGATATCCCGGTGCTCCATGTGATAGAGCTTTTAAACTGGGCAACGGGCGGTAAAAAGCCGGAAGCGATTAAAATTAAAAAAATGTAACAGAAGAAATAAAATGAAATCATTAACTTACAAGCTACTTTCACATTATCTGGTAATGTTATTAATTTGGTTATGCAGTTCAAACGTTTCTTGTGCGGGAAATATTTTGGTTGAACGAATTCTAGATAAAAATGGTGTGTTTCGTTTGACTAAAGAAGAAATTATATATGGATTTTCACAATTTAAAAAAGAAGTTGATATTGGTATTTCAGAAATTGACGGTTTTGAGTATTACTATGGATTTAAGGAAAGATTGTTTGATGATAAAAATCCAGAAAATGACAATTGGCTTTATTACGCTTATGCATTTCCAAGAAAACCAATAAATACTTATGATAAATTACTCAGATTGAATGGCTGGGAAATGGCATATTACGAATATAGGGCTAAGACAACAAATTATTCAGAATCTCCTTTTTCTAGAAGCAGTATTGAGCCAAAGAATTATGTCAGTCTCATGTCTGACAATATTGAGCCACTGAATGATGAAAATATATCAGATTTTATTGAAGTAAAGCATGATACAGAAGATGCTACATTAGAAGATATTGTAAAAATTGCCAAAATTCCACTTTTGAATTTTATCGACAATAAGTTGAGTAAATTAGATAAAAATAAATACGAGATTATTATCGATGAATCAGTTAATTTTAGCAATCCCGACATGCGAAAATATAATAATTACATACCTGAATCTATTGATTTAATTACTAACAAAGATAGCAGCAGAGAATTTCAAATTTTGTACAGTTCATATTTTAAAAAAGCTGAGAGTACAATAGTTATTAATGTAAAAAGAAGTACTGAAACTGATAAAGTTTATAGAATATATATGAGAAGTGGGCCTTTTTACTAAGAGCAAATTAGATCAAAATAAACTTTTTATGACTGTAGGGAGGAAATTGGACATTCCAAATTTTTGTCAAAATCAAAATGAAAAATAAGCGGAATTTAATATTAAAACTTCTTTTATTTGCTATTTTTTCGGCAGAAATGCTTACTATTCACATCAACGCAAATGCAGCTCACCCGGCTGATAAAAATTGCCGGACCTGTCATTTTATGGAATGGAAAAGCTGGAATGGGTCTGACCATCAGAAGGCCATGGCAATAGCCAATGACAAATCAGTCCTTGGCAAATTTGAAAATCTACCCGTCACAATCAACGGTCAGGAAAGCAGGTTTTATAAAAAGGACAATGACTATTGGGTTCATATAGACGGGGAAGACCATAAAATCGACTATACATTCGGGACTTATCCGTTACAGCAATATCTGGTTAAAATGGAGGACGGTAAATATCAGACTCTTCCCCTTTCATGGGACAGTCGCCCTGCTGACCACGGCGGACAGCGATGGTTTCATATTTATGGTGATGAGCCTATTCCGGCAAATGATCGCCTGCACTGGAAACAGCCGATGCAGAACTGGAACGGCATGTGTGCCGATTGTCATTCCAGCGGTTTAAAACGAGGGTATGTTCCTGAAAATAACACATTCAATACCCATTTCGATAAAATCAGTGTGGACTGCCAATCCTGCCACACGCCGGATAATGATATTATGACCAGTAAAACGGATGGTGAATGGCAACTGGTTGATGACGCCCATACGGCCAGCTGGGTCGGCGATAAAAGGGATCAGCACCAAATAGAGGTCTGTGCCGCCTGCCATTCTCGGCGCTCGCCACTGACTGATGGTTTTTCACCCGCTGACCGTTATCTTGATAGTTTTTCTCCAACCCCCATTTTAATGCCGGAATATTTCCCTGACGGTCAGGTACGGGACGAGGATTATGTCTGGGGGTCTTTTCTGCAGAGCAAAATGTTTGCGGCAGGCGTTATCTGCAGCGACTGTCATAATCCCCACAGCTTAAAAATGAAAGCTGATGGTAATGACATGTGCACCACATGTCACCAGGCAGACCATTTCGACACGACCGACCATCATAAACATGAAACGGGATCAGCCGAGGGTCTTTGTGTGAATTGCCATATGCCGGAACGGACATATATGGGGGTTGATGCCCGCCGGGATCACAGCTTTCGCGTCCCCAGACCAGATTTAAATCACATAACTGGTGCCCCTGATGCCTGCACCAGCTGTCACAATGATCGGGACGCCGACTGGGCCGCAAATGAGATCAAATCATGGACAGAAAAAAATCCGTCCCCGCATTACGGGGAAATATTTAGTGCCGTTTATCAGAATAGCCCAAATTCCGAGCAAATGTTAAAGGCGATGATCGCTGATCAGGATATTCCGCCAATCATCCGGGGCAGCGGATATGAACTGCTTATCCGATATCCGGATGAGAATAGTTATAATGTCATCCGATCAGCGGTTAGCGCTGATGAACCGCTAATCCGGCTTGGTGCGGTTAAAGCATCAAAATTTATTCCCCTATCTGAGCGGACCTCTTTATTGCTGCCGCTTCTGCATGACCCATTAAAAGTAATTCGCGTTGAAGCCGTTCGTGCCCTTTCCGATCTCAATAGCTCTACCCTCCCCACTGAAGAAAAAGAAATTTATGAAAAAGCCAAGGAAGAATTTATAACCGCAGAAAAACAGGTGTCCTGGCGTGGCGAAGGTCATTTTAATCTGGGTCTTTTTTACGGCGGGCAAAATGACCTAGAGAGCGAAGTAAAAGAATATATGAAAGCCATGGAAATTGACCCCTATTTCCCGGCCGCTTACGTTAATCTGGCTGATCGGTACCGTTCCTTGGGCGATGAAGCCAAAACCATTGAAACTATTGAAATGGGGCTAAACAATCTACCCGAGGATGCCGCACTTAATTTTTCAAAAGGTCTTTATCTGATCAGAACCGGAAAATCTTATGATGCCCTTCCCTATTTAAAAAAAGCATCCACTAATGATCCTGCAAATAGTCAATATGCATATGTTTATTCGGTGGCGCAGAAACAGTTAGGCCAACAGAATTAATTGGTTCCGGATGTCAGCAAAACTCTCATAATTTCTTCCGCAACGACCTGACCTTTTTGTTCAACGACAGCTTTTGGTGTGTTTTCACCTTCTTCATAAATAATTGTCGTAGTGCCCAGAAGATTATAAACATACTGATTGGCAGAACCGCCCTCCGTTGAGCCGGGATGTCTTTCTGTGAAACTGAATTTTTTATGATTATAATAATAATTCGGCAATCGGGCTTTTACCGCACTTGTCCATTTTTTGGTAAAGCTGCTTGGCCATTCGCCCATTTTTCCAAATTGTGTGTATAATTCATTATCATAAGTACCATGAAAATCAATGAACAGATCAAGAGTTCCCCTGGTTTTGAATTTTTTCAGCTCTTCTGAAATAACCCTGGTTTCTTTCTGACCAAACTGTCCCCAATCCCAGTTTGTATCCAACTTTCCAGTGGCATTACGCCAATAGCCGAGCGCGACACCATCCGGATTAACCAGTGGGATCGAAATAACACCATATTGTTTACGAAATTCCCGCGCCAGGGGCGTATCCGAATAAATGGTTTCAACAAAAGACTGCATGGCATATGCACCCGTTACTTCAGCCGGATGCTGACGACCGATGAGAAATAGATATTTTCCTGTATTAAGATCACTGTCGCTCTGAATTTTATAAATAGGTCTTCCCTGTGCTGACGTGCCGATCGAACTTTTTGTCACCGCACCCCTTGCAACAAGGCTGTCCATCCATCGGTCATATTGGGCACCATCTAAAATAGGCTGGGCAGAAATATAAAATGGTTTATCCATTGCCGGCAGAAACATTTGAAAACGATGTCCGTTATCACTTACATTAAAACTATCCTTTGATAATCTTGACCAGTTTACACCGTCCGTGCTGATCTTCGGATCAAACTGGTGCGAGCCTTTGATATAATTGACATCAACAATCAACATTTCCTTATCTTTATTGGTGACTTTAAATGAATACCAAGGTGGTCTTTGCTCGGCATTTTCATCTTCAGGTGCTATAACTAGCCTGAAGATTGTGGGAATAATTGAACTGCACTGGCTCATACCACCACCATCATACTCAGAAGTGATAATCGCGCTTTCGCTTTCACAGGTATTTTTATTATTTATCGCGAACGCCTGGACATAAGACGCCGCAAAGCATAAAAAAACCAGTGCAATTTTGCTGATAATTAAACGGGAAGACCTGAAAATACTCATAACTTATTCCTTACAATACCAATCTTTACGCACATTTCTTTTTACTGAAATGGTGCATAATTCCCAAACATTGGAACATAGTCTAATATAAAATCGGGAAAAATTCAAATAAGCGTGACTATGCAATCACAATTATTTTATTTAAGTCCTCTATCGTGCCAATAAAACATAGATAGCAATAACCAGAAAAGAAATTATCAGGCTTGCCGGTTTGACATATTTCCAGGGCGTCAAATCAACGATGCTTACATCACTGATATGTTCTTTCGTGACTTCCGGTTTAAGTTTACTGATGATCAGCATTAATACTGAAGTCAGAATAAAAACCAACGCCAGGAAATGAAGGAAGTGAATGTTATCCTCAGTCCCAAACAGATTTTTGACAAAATTCTGCACAGGTTCATCAAAGGTCCCCGTCAGCAGATAAAACAGGACCGGGCCGAAAATCATCCCAACTTTTGCCGAACGTGCTGTCACATGTTTTGTTAGAAGTCCAAGTAAAATCACAGCAAGCATAGGTCCAAAAAAAGTCGCATTGATTTTTTGCAGATAGTTATAAAGACTGCCACTTGTATCAATAAGCGGCGCAGCGATCATGGCAATTATTGCCAGCAGAATACTGCAGACGCGACCAGACCAGACCATCTGACGGCCGGTTGCTTGCTTGTTCACAAAAATATGATAAATACCCTGGCTAAAAAGAGTGGCTGAACTGTTCAATACACTGTTAAAGGTACTGAGCACTGCACCCACCATCACTGCGGCAAAAAAACCGACCATAGGCGCTGGCAGAATTTCCTTAACCAGCATCGGATAGGCCAACATGGATTGCCCCGGTCCTATTTGATCCTTAAAAAGATAATAGGCTATAATACCAGGAAGAACGATTGCAATTGGACCAAGCAGTTTAAAACAGGCCGCGATCAAAACCCCCTTTTGTCCTTCAGCCAGGCTTTTGGCGCCAAGGGCGCGTTGAATGATGGACTGGTTCGTACACCAGAAAAAGATCTGATTGACGATCATACCCGTAAAAAGAACCCCGAATGGTAAAAAAGAACCCGGCTCATCACCGGTAATATCAAATTTTTCCGGCGCGCTTTGATAAACCGTTTCCAGGCCTTTAAATATATTTCCGTCCCCGACATAGGAAAGCGCAAGTGCCGGTACGATCAAACCCACCGCCAGAAAGCCGATACCATTTATGGTGTCGGAAATGGCAACGGCCTTTAGCCCGCCAAAAATGGCATAGAGCGAGCCGAGTGTCCCAATCGCCCAGACCATAATCCAGACAGCTGATGATTTGCTCACACCAAGCACACCGGACACATCAAACAGACTTTCTAGTCCCGCCGCACCAAAAAGCAGCACCACGGGCAAAATGGCCACAACATAAGAAAAAAGAAACAGAATGGTGGCAATAACCCGCGTATTTTGATCATATCTGAGCGAAAGATATTCCGGAATTGTGGTCAGACCGCGTTTTAAATATTTTGGCAGGAAATAAAGAGCCGTCAACACCATGGCCAGTGCTGCCGTCGTTTCCCACGCCATTACCGCGACCGTGTGGGCGAATGCATCGGCGTTTAAGCCAATTAAATGCTCTGTGGACAGATTGGTCAGGATCAGCGATCCGGCAATCACCCAGGCGGTCAGACTTCGCCCGCCAAGAAAGTAATCATCCGAGGTCGCCATAACGTCATTTCTGGTTTTAAGATAAGAAATAAGCGCCACCAGGCCGGTAAAGCCTATAAATGAAATTACTGCCAGCATATTTTCCCTATTCTTTTTTATTCTGTTATCCCATAATAAAGTTAAATAGGCAATTGAGTAATAAGGGACTATCAATGATCAATAGTATGATCGTTTCCGATATCGGTGGAACCAACGGCCGTTTCGCCATTGCGGAACTTTCGAATGCGCCGGAAAGTACGGAAAATATTAAGCTAAAGGAAATCGGTATATTTCCTTGTAACGATTATAATAATTTCAATGAGCTTCTGTCCGCATATTTAAAAAGCCTGAACTGTGACATCCCCAAAATAGCGCGCTTTGCCATTGCTGGTGAAATGACTGCGGACTATGGAAATCTATGGCATTTTAACTGGGACATAAATGCCCGGGACATAGAGAAAAAATTTAATTTTGACCAGGTAACCCTGCTTAACGACTATGAAGCACTGGTCAGGGCAATTCCCGGGCTTGACGCTGGAGAACTTGAAACCATTACTCCCTTTGGAGAAGGCCTTTCTGGTGCACCGTTCAGCGCATTTGGTGTTGGTTCAGGTCTTGGTGCCGCTATTGGAATCCGGCAAGGCACTGAAGTCCGGACCATTTCAACAGAAATTGGTCATATGTCCTTTGCCCCAAAATCAAAGGCCGAACAAGAGCTGCTCAATTTTTTTGCCGGTAAAGTTAATCATATTTCCATTGAAACGTTCCTGTCCGGTCCAGGACTTATCCGCATATATGAATTTCTGAACCATAAGGAAAAAAATAACATTGCCGCCCACGAAATTACCAAAGAAGCAAGGAATGGCAGTTGTGAAATATCGGTAAAAACCGTGAATTTATTTCTGGATATATTGGCAAGTGTTGCAGGTGACATCGCCCTCGCCCAGGGAAGCCGGGGTGGAATTTATATTGGTGGAGGCATAATTCCCCATATTGCCGATCTGATTGACAGGGAAAGATTTATCGAACTCTTTACTGACAAAGGGCCAATGAACAGCTATGTAAAAAAAATCCCTGTTCATATTGTTATGTCTGAAAAAGCGTCTTTAACCGGTGCCGCGATAGTTTTATAAAATATTTTCTTGATATTTAGCATTAATTCCATTATTTTTCCTGATATATTATAATTATTCAGGAATTATTATTGATATGGATGCAATTGATCGTAAAATAGCCAAAATCATACAGAAAGATGGCCGTGCCTCAAGCGCGGAAATTGCCGATGCCGTTGGCGTTTCCGTATCCACCGCAAATGAAAGGGTGCGGCGGCTTTCTTCGTCTGGTATTATCAAAGAATGGCGTGGCGTATTGGATTCCATAAAAGTTGGCGCAAAGCTTTGCGCCCTGATCCTGGTTGATATGCGTTATGATGGGGAGGATGAAGCCGTCAAAAAGCTCGCCACGTTCCCGGAAATACAGGAAATCCACCATATCAGCGGTGCCCATTCCTATATGGTAAAAGTCCGCGTCGCCGATACCGGTGCGCTACAAAGATTTCTTCATGACCGGGTTAAAAAACTACCCGCCGTGACAAGTACAGAATCAATGATTGTTCTGGAAACCATGAAGGAAACGACTGAAGTGCTGATAGAAGGGCCAGAAGAATGAATAGCCCAAAGCATATTGCACTGATCGGCTGTGGATTTACCGGCACCAGTGCTTTTTATCAGTTGGTGAATAAATATCCGGTAGAGGAAATCACCATTTTTGAAGCCAGTGGCATTTACGGGCCCGGATTACCCTATAAAAGCGATGAATGTGCTGATTATCTTCTGAATAATACCAATGATACCTTATGCCTTACACCGGATAACAGACGTGCCTTCATCAATTGGCTGCGCTCAAACCCATCGCTACCGGATGGTGTTTCCCTGCCGGAAATTGAGGATCGCGGCAATATATCACGGCGTTATTACGGCTATTTTCTTGAAGATGTTTTCAGATCAACCCTGACCAATGCCGCCATCAAGAATATTAAAGTCAATCTGATTTCTTCAGAAGTCACCGATATTTCAGAAACGGCCGATGATAAAGTCAGCATCCATTGGCAGGACGGAAACATACTGGTGGACAAAGTTATCATGACCACCGGCCATTGCCCAGGCAGGGACAATTATGAAAGTCCGCCCGCCGGGTCCAGTGCGCTTTATTTTCCAGATCATCTGAATGAACCGTCATTGGATAAAATTCCTATGGAAGGGGTGATCACTATTCTTGGTGCGTCGTTAAGTGCATTTGACGTTGTCGGACGGTTTTATTCCGAAAAAACCGGGTGCCGTTTTGAACGAAACGCGGACGGTATTCTTGAATTTGTTCCCGGCCCTAATAAAAGGCATATTGTGCTTT
>Ga0116152_10002294_pt1 | contig 15594 bp, 18 predicted proteins | sample AD_UKC119_MetaG_FD_89894 | JGI IMG/M metagenome (GOLD analysis project Ga0116152, IMG submission 89894) | Active sludge microbial communities of municipal wastewater-treating anaerobic digesters from Hong Kong - AD_UKC119_MetaG | ecosystem: Engineered > Bioreactor > Anaerobic > Digestate... | reverse complement strand
AATTACTCATCCTATACTCGCCTTCGCTTAAAATGGCAAGCATAAAGAAATCTTTATATATCTATATATTGAAAAAATACTTAACAGCCAGAAAGGAAATGTTTAGCTGCCCTCTCCGAATTTATCCCCAACCAGCTTTTCAATTGCCTCTAAAAGCTGGTCCTTTTCCGGTCCTTCAACACGAATAGTGATTTCCTCACCAATGCCGGCTGCCAGCATCATAAGTCCCATGATTGACGTACCACAAACGGAGACCCCATCTTTTGATACGGTAACAGTTGCATCATATTCATTGGCAAGACCAACAAATTTGGCAGATGCACGCGCATGCAACCCCCGTTCATTGCAGATTTTTATTTTTCGGATGTATCCATTTTCGTCGGCGCTCATTCCTGACCACCGGATAAAACATGAGAGGCAATATTGATATATTTACGCCCCGATTCCTGCGCAGCTATAACCGCTTCTTCCATAGTGCATGGTGTTGAGCGAACACTGGCAAGCTTAATCAACATAGGCAGATTAATACCTGCGATCACTTCCGCTTTGCTGCTATCCATCACCGAAATGGCAAGATTTGATGGTGTGCCACCAAACATATCAGTAAGAATTATGACCCCGTCACCTTCTTCAACTTCGGTCACTGCATCAACAATATCCTGACGCCGTTGTTCCATATCGTCATCCGGCCCAATTGAAATTGCCTTAAGCGCTGTCTGAGGGCCAACCACATGCTCCATCGCAGCAATAAATTCTTCAGCCAGCCTTCCATGGGTAACAACAACCATTCCAATCATAATTTAACCTTCTTTATTAGTCCTGAATGCATAGTATAATCCGTCTTGTAAAAGAGAACAATTCTCTTTTACAAAGAAAGCTCACGGTGGTGAATGTTTACTTGATAATTTTTTTCTTTCAATAATGCGCCAAGTTTTTCAGCCAAAAATACTGATCTATGTTTGCCGCCGGTACATCCGAATGAAATAGTCAGGTATGATTTGCCTTCTTTCTTATACTCTGGCAGCAGTGTAAGGATCAGCGAAGAAATTTTATCCCAGCTGCTGTTAAATACCGGGTCCCGCATGATATATTCACCAACAATCTCTTCGCGGCCGGTTTTGGCTTTAAGAGTTTCATCATAATGGGGGTTCCTTAAAAATCTGACGTCAAAGACCAGATCAGCATCACGCGGCAGTCCTTTAGGATAGGCAAATGAACTTACAGAAATACTTAGCCCTTTATCCTGACCCCGTTCAAAATGCTGGGAAAGCACGCGCCGCAGATCATGAATACTATATTCTGAAGTATCAAAAATATAATCGCTTTGCGCCTTAATGACTTCCATCATTTGTCGTTCACGGGCAATTCCATCACTTACCGGTCTGTCCTTGGCCAAAGGATGGCGCCGGCGGGTTTCTGAAAACCGGGCAGATAAAACCTCATCCCCACTATCAAAATAAAGAATTTTGATTGCTATTCTTTCCTGTTCTTTAATTCGTGAAAGCACTTTAACGATGTTTTCCGGCTGAAAATTCCGTGTTCTGGCATCAACCCCAATTGCCAATGCAGGATTGGCGTGATCAGGATCATTTTTCATTGCGAGATCAATAAGACTGGGCAGCAGATTAATCGGCAGATTATCTATTGCCTCATATTCAAGATCTTCGAGAACTGACAGGGCTGTTGATTTTCCTGCTTCCGACATATTCGTAATCAGCAGCAGATTTAAAATATTACTTTTTTTTCTCATTTCACTCATATTTTTAACATTAACCTGATTTTTGCGATAGCGGATCCAGAAAAAGCATCAATTTTATAAAGTGGAATTTTTGCGCCGTTTAACCCATAAAATAAGGCTTTTGGGAGCCGTTCAATTTCCTTTTCCGGTGTAAGTTCCAGTGCCAGATTCAACTTCGCCGATTTTTTATACCCCAGTTTAATTAGGCCGACACCACGCACTTCCATCATACCCGCTATATTCGGTGCCGGATGCGCATATAGAATGCCACCATCTTCATCCACTTTAACATAATCATCTGATACAAGTCTGCCGCCACTATCAATAAGCCGCAATGCCAGGTCAGACTTTCCCGATCCGGATGGTCCAAAAATTATTATGCCTTTTCCTTCAAATTCAACACAGGACGCATGAAGCAGTGTCACGGCTTTAATCCTCAGTTATCTGCAAGCGGTAATAATACAACGAAGCGGGCACCAATAATATTCTTTTCATCATCCATTCTGTTTTCAGCATATATTTCTCCGCCATGAGCTTCAACCACTTGTTTGCAGATATTTAGACCTAAACCCGAATGTTTGCCAAAAGCCTCCCCTTTGGGGCGCTCGGAATAAAAGCGGTCAAAAATATTTTCCAGTTTATCTTCAGGTATACCTATCCCCTCATCCTCTACCAGAATTTCAACCATATTATTCCGCCGTTTCATTCTGATCCATATATTGCCGTCTTTGCGGGAAAAAGAGATCGCATTATCCACCAAATTCCGAATCACCTGGCCAAGCTGCCCTTCAAGCCCGAGAACAAAATATGGGGCTGAATTGCCGTCACGAAGTTTAAACCGGCGTTGCTTAATATCCAGATGCAGATGCGGCAGGTTATCTTTTTGCGTGGTCAGATAAATATCTATCATGGTTTCAAGCAAAGCTGTCAAATTGACCTGCTGCATCATCGAATGGGACATTTCAGCATCAAGCCTGGATACGTCTGAAATATCTGTAATCAGCCGATCCAGCCGTTTCACATCATCACTAATAATGGCCCTTAGTTTCTGTCTGTTTTCTTCAGTCTTAGCATATTCCATCGTCTCAATAGCACTACGCATACTGGTCAGGGGATTTTTAAGCTCGTGAGCAACATCGGCCGCAAAACTGGCAACCGCATCAATCTGTCTGGCAAGTATTTCCGTCATATCCTTAAGTGATCTTGAAAGATCGCCAATCTCATCATTTCTGGATGATAAATCGGGAATATTTGATTTTTCCCCAAGACTGATATTATCAGCCGAATGGGCCAGTTTTAAAATTGGTCGCACAATTGTTTTGGCAAGAAACAACGACAAAAGGAGCGTGATCAGAAGCGACACACAAAAAATCTGAATGATGGTCAGGCGAACGTCCTGCACCGATGCATATATATCACCGGTATCGGTTGATAACATTAATGCACCCAAAACACGGCGGAAACGTTGTACGGGCACAGCAACGGTAATTATATCCCGCTGATCATCCAGTCGTCTGACCCTGCTACTCACCTCACCGGCAAGTGCCGTTAAAACTTCCGGATAGTCCGTCGCCATTTCGTCTTCAAGCTCATGATATATTTCAAGGCCTTCACGATTATTCTGAATTTTATCAAGAACGAGATAAACTTCCCTATTTATAATTTCCCAAAAATCGCGAATACCAAGCTTCTTGGGCATAGTATTTTCAACAACCACATTATTGATATTCAAATCGCGGCTATCAATCATCAATTCGTTATTTATGGCAAAATAACGGGTGCGAAGTTTGGTGATATTAACCAACCGAATAAGGATATTCTTCGCCGGTTCAATCAGAAGCTCCGTCGTGTCCGGATCATCAGTCGCCGTTTCCCCCAGGGCACCGGCCATAAATTCAGCGTCTTTTATTAACTCATCAATGCGGGATTGCATCAGGGTATTCTGAACCTGGTCCACATATAAAACACCGCCACCAAGAAAAATCAGGGCAATAAGATTCACCGCCAGAATACGGATCGTCAGCGGCGAAATTAATCTTCTTGTTCTTTTTATTTTATATTTATTAGCTCTCACTATACCTATATCCGACACCATATAGTGTCTCTATCCCATCGAATGTATCATCGACTTTTCGGAATTTTTTTCTCAGGCGTTTAATATGACTGTCAATGGTTCGATCATCAACATAGATATCGTCATTATATGCAACATCCATAAGCTGATCCCTGCTTTTAACATGTCCCGGATGTTGAACAAGGGCTTGCAGGATAAGAAATTCGGTAACCGTAAGCTTCACATCTTTCCCGTCCCAGTCGCAAATATGCCGGACAGGATCAATTTTCAAACGGCCCCTCACTATGACACCTGATTCATCCTCATCTTCGGTTTTTGCTTTTTTAATAGCCTCCATTCGACGCAAAATTGTTTTAATTCGTTCAATCAGAAGACGTTGGGAAAATGGCTTCTTAATATAATCATCTGCTCCCATTTTAAGACCAAGCATTTCATCAATTTCATCATCCTTGGATGTCAGAAATATAACAGGCAGATTTTGTTTCTCACGCAGACGACGAAGCAGTTCCATACCATCCATTCGTGGCATTTTAATATCAAGAACGGCGAGATCACCGGGATCTTTTGTTATCCCTTCGAGCGCGCTGGCACCATCCGTATATGTGCGAACTTTAAACCCCTCACTTTCAAGGGCCATGCTTACGGATGCCAGAATATTCTGATCATCATCGACAAGAGTTATTACTGATGACATCTGGTTTTTTTTCCTTTCTTGAACGAATCTTATTATATATTACCACGATTGATGGCATGAGTTTAAAAAATTGCGTTATAAAAGTGTCATAAATGTGACACTTTTTCCCTTATAAATCAATAGTTTGAAAAATATTCGAAATTTATTTCTCAACTAAGGATAAAATCTTTATTAATTGTAGTCCGAATAAAACAAAATTTATAATTTGAATTATATTAATTCGATGAAGAGGAAGTATTATGAATAACGTTGGGAAATACGTCAGCTCCAATGGCGTAGAAAACCAAAAGATTAAAAGTGACAAAAATATTTACTGGAATTTTGGCACCGAACTTTTATATGAGCACACAATCAAAGCCGGCCTTGGGCATATAAGCAAAGGTGGCGCACTGGTTGTGGAAACCGGACAGCACACAGGACGAAGTGCAAACGATAAATTTATGGTCGATGAACCCTCTTCACGGGACAATATCTGGTGGGGCAAAGTCAACAAGGCAATAAGTGAAGAAAATTTCAATAAGGTTGAAGCCAAGATAATTGCCTATCTTAATGAACGTGATCTATATGTTCAGGATTTATACGGGGGAACTGATCCTGCCCACAGAATTTCTGTCAGAACCATAAGCCCCTCACCATGGCACAGCCTTTTCATCAGAAATCTTCTGGTTAATCCAAAAAATGAAGATCTAAAAGGTTTCAAACCGGACTTTACAATTCTGCATGCACCGGAACTGGTCGTTGACCCAAAAGAAGTTGGGACCAATTCTGGCACTGTTGTCACCATTAATATTGCCAGAAAACTTGTTCTGATTGCCGGGACATCCTACGCCGGTGAAATTAAGAAGTCCGTCTTTTCCATTCTTAACTATCTTTTACCCGAAGAAGGCATATTGCCAATGCATTGTTCTGCCAATATCGGCAAAGATGGCGATACGGCTATTTTCTTTGGCCTTTCCGGAACAGGGAAAACAACCCTTTCCGCTGATCCGCAACGCCAACTCATTGGCGATGATGAACATGGCTGGTCAGATAACAGCGTCTTTAACTTTGAGGGTGGCTGCTATGCAAAAGTTATTAATCTAAGTGCGGAAGCGGAACCGGAAATTTATGCAACAACTTCAATGTTTGGCACTGTTCTTGAAAATGTGATCTATGATCCCGACACCCGCGAAATTGATCTGAATGATAACCGTCTTGCTGAAAATACGCGTGCTGCATACCCTATCACTTCAATTCCCAATACAACGGAAGGAGCCCCCGGCTCCGTTCCAAAAAATGTTATTATGCTGACCGCCGATGCCTTTGGTGTTATGCCACCGATCGCCAGGCTCACCCCGGAACAGGCCATGTATCATTTCCTTTCCGGCTATACAGCAAAAGTCGCCGGAACGGAAAAAGGCTTAAGCAAAGAACCGCAGGCAACATTTTCCACATGTTTTGGTGCACCCTTTATGCCGCGCCACCCATCGGTTTATGGCAATCTTTTACGTAAAAAAATTGCAGAAGGCAACGTGACCTGCTGGCTGGTCAATACAGGCTGGACAGGTGGCGTTTACGGTGTCGGAAGCAGAATGCCTATTAAATATACACGTGCCCTCCTTCATGCTGCCCTTGACGGGTCACTTAATAATGGCGCGTTTCGCATTGATCCGAATTTTGGCTTTGAAGTGCCCTTAAGTTGCCCCGGCGTTGACACTGCCGTTCTTGACCCCCGGGGGACTTGGGCTGATGTCGCAGCTTATGATAAACAGGCTGCCCATCTGGTTGGCTTATTCAAGAAAAATTTTGTTGAATATGAAGAGCATGTGGACGATGCCGTAAGATCAGCTGGTCCTATTGCCTAGCCATCTGAATATGGAATAATTTTTAGCCCCCGCAATCCCTGCGGGGGCTTTTTTTATAGGTTTTTTTTATAAAGTGATACATTACCGGTGTACGGAATATCAGGATCAATAGGAGCCGGTCGACTACACAGTAATCGATACCCGTTTTTTTCATACATTCGCACTGCCGGAATATTATTATCAAAAACAAGCAGATGAATAGCATCAAACCCTCTATCTTTTGCCAGAATTTCTGTATCTACGAGTATCGCTTCACCATACCCGCACCCTCTGAACTTCGGATGAACCGCCAGACTATCAAGATAATATTCCCCTGGAATAGTGTTGGTAAGTTCCTTAAAAACACGAAAATTCTTTGATATTTTTTCCATTTCCTCAGGCGTTCTTTTCCAGGCAACATAAGACATGGAGACAGCCGCCAATTTACCTGATGCCTCTACAACACGCATATTTTTATAGGTGTAATAATCTTTATCACTGGCGATAATTGCAGCACCGATATCAAATGGATCTTCCCCATTTTTTGCCTGATTAGACCAATTGGCCAGATCAATACCATTGGTATTTGGTCCTGATCCAGAATAATTAACCAGCTCTGCCAGTTCCCTTGCCTCTTCAAGTCGGGCATCTCTAATGATATGGCTAGGCGTCATTTTTTCGATTTAATCCTTGTTTATTATTCCTAAAAACTGCTAGTTATGCTTTTTTAATGCAAGGATGAATTAATGTCACGACCCAAATCATGGACATTTCCCAAATGGGGAGATTATCACAGGGAACGAGACCCGGTTTCAGTACGTCTTTGCGATTATGATGGCTGTGACAATCCTGGCGATTACCCCGCCCCCAAAGCCCCCGACAGCAAAGACAAATGGTATTTCTGTCAGTCCCATGCTGCCGAATTTAACAAAAACTGGAATTATTTTGACGGTCTTTCTAGAGAAGAGGCCATGAGACGCGCCCAGGAAGAACTGCGAACCGCCAAAGGCTATAAAGGCAGCAGTGCCTACATGAGCGGTGAGGCCACTTATGGTAAAGAAGAACGCCGGTCAGATGCCCTGGAAATTCTTGATCTTGAAAATGATGCAACAATGGTCGAAATTAAGTCAGCTTATCGCCGTCTGGTAAAACTTTACCATCCGGATACCAATATGGGCGATGCAGAAAGCGCCATCAAATTTCAGCAGATCAAAGCCGCTTATGAAGTCCTAACCGCCAAGTAAATCCTGATGGCAAATCAGCTTACTCAGATAATCTTTCTATAAGATCTTCATAACTGATCCGCCAGCTTTCAAAGGGCATATCAGCAATATTGGCATTATAAAATTTACTTAAGGATGTAACTTCCGGCCCAATCCAATTCGGAAGGGGTATCTTGTCATTGGCGGTTACAAGCTCCACTTCTGCTATAATAAGACCTTTATTAACCCCTTCGAATATATCCAGTTCCCAGGACACACCATCAATTTTATATATTTCGCGTTTTTTAATTATGGCATAATGACTGATAGATGAAAACAGGATGTCCGCTTCTTCTTTTGTGATTTTAAATTCCAGCTCATTACGACCTGGCCCTGATTTCTGGGTTTTGATGCTCAGGATATACTCATCATCCCGCTCACGCACACGAACAGTATTGCCACGTTCACGGGCAATATAGCCCTGTCTGATTTTATAAATACGTTCAGGCTGCTGTTCGGGCATCCTGCGGATTAAAAATTTTCTTTCAATTTCTACGCCCAGAGTCATTTTCTAAAGCTCACTCTCCAAAACATCAAAAAAACGGTCAATATCCGCTTTATCATTATAAATATGCGGAGAGACACGGATGCTGTCCCCACGTATACTGACAAAAATATTATTTTTTGTAAGCGCCGGCGCAATATGGGCCGGCACGCCACCCTTAAAATTTATGCCGATTAAGTTGGGCACGCGTTGTTCTTCACCCGCCACATTTAAACCAATGGCAGTTGCGCGTTCTGCTATATAATCTGTAAGACTTTTTAAATATCCGGCAATATTTTCCACCCCCAGATCAAGTAAATATTCAAGGACAGAAGCCGCAATTGGCGCATGGATAAAGTTGCTTTTTTCACCCATATCAAAGCGGCGAGCACCCGATTCATAACCATCTTTATAATCAACCAGACGGGCAAAATCATGGGCATCTCTGCGGCCGATCCAGCTTTCCTCAAGCGGTTTTCCATTCTGGTTTCGGGGGGCTACATATAAATACCCAAATGAAAACGGACCGAGCAGCCATTTATATCCCACAACCACCATATAATCCGGATCAACATCTTTAACGGAAAATGGCATAACCCCCAATGTCTGCGACAGATCAAGCACCAGGGCAGCGCCCATTTTTTTCGTTTTTTTACTCACTTCGACCAGATCAATCAATGTTCCGTTCGTCCAGTGGGCATTTGCTGTTGCTACAATCGCCGTATTATTATCAATTGCGTTGATCAGCGCCTCGGTCCAGTTGCCGTTCTCAGGCCAGCCAACTGTTTCTACGATAGCCCCTTTTTCTTCCGCCAGCACGAGCCATGGATAAATATTTGATGGAAACTGATCCGCCAGTACAATAATTTTCTGCCCTGCTGAAACAGGAATATTTTTTGCAGCAACCGCAATGCCATAGGAAACGGATGGGACAATTGCCATATCATCCGGCTGAGCGCCAATCAATTTTGCGGTAAGATCATAAATTCGGTCTGGAAGCTCAAAAAATTCACTTATAGCAATGGACCAAGGCATCATTTTTCTGGCTACAGCACGTTTTCCGATCTCGACAGCTTCTTTTGTTAATGGCCCCATATAAGCGGCATTTAAATATGTAACGTCGGCTGGTATATCAAATAAGTTTTTCTGGCATTTAAGCATTATTGTTTCCTGATTATATTCTGGTATTCTGCGTCAATTTCAATTCCGTAACCATATCAAATATCTGGGCAATGTCTTTAATATTCTGTTTTATCAGTTCAGGATCATTAAGTTTATAGCTTCCCCCTTCAAACGCATTTCCGCTTCTTTTGATCGCCATATAAATTGAGCCATCCTTAAACGCCAGTTGCAACTGCTTTATATTGGGAAGGCGGGAAAATTCAAGAAGTCGTTCCATAAATGTCGGGGTCAGCAAATACCGTGCTTCCACCTGGTCTGTGGAATAGACTTCAAACTCGCTTTCAAAAACACTGTCCTCCAGCTTCACCCGCTCACCGGATCTTGTCCAGCCGGTCAGAAAATTACCGATTGCCGTGTGATCCTTGGTAATAATGGTTTGGCCCTTAAAATTTTTATGAAAATTAAACTGAACCAGAAAACCGTTAAAAACAGTTGTTGTTGTCCTTCGACCCTTGCTATCTCTGCTTACCGTGATCAGTTTTGCTTCGAACAGTTGAAAATCGACATCCTCAATTTTTCCGAAAATCTGATCTTCCAGCGTTTTTTCATCATATCCCGGAATGATCGAAAGCTGATCAAATGGTGCGATCAAATGTGAAGAGGGTGTCATTAGATATTCAAGGCCGATATTATGACAAAGGGCCGGCATTAGCTCCCTTTTTGCCTCTCGTCTTATGACGGCCATTCTGCGGTAAAAAACCATACAGACGATGAAAGACAGCCCGACAGAAATTTGAAATAAATCGGCATCACCCTGAGTAAGCAAAATAAAGATAACAATTAAGCCGCAAATAAATAAGGCACCAAGAAAGGTTGTAAAGGCCCGCTGCCTTTTTGCCTCCAGCTCATCCAGCAAAGACTTAAAACCGCTCCCGTCAAATGAATGCAGCAATTGCCGCATATCATCAATTGTCATAACTATTTGCCTTTAAAGATAATCTGCAGCATCCACCGGTTTGCGTTCTGCTTCATCCACTTCAAAATAGGGCATAGCTTTAATTCCAAGCATATTGGCGATCATGCTGCTTGGAAAAATTTCCACCAGATTTTTAAGGTCGGTAACTGCCGAATTATAAAAACGCCGCGCCGCTGAAATATGCCCTTCAACCTCTTCATAGGTTTCCTGAGCCCTGACCATGGTTTCCTGCGATTTCAGGTCAGGATAATTTTCTGCAACCGCAAACAAATTCATCATTGCCGACTGTAACTGTTTGCTGGCCTCAAGATGCTGAGCAACTTCCTCCGGGTTGGTTTTATCATAATCGCTTGCTGAGATGGTCCTCATCTGCGTTACTTTTGTCAGCACCGCATCTTCATGCTCCATAAATTTTTTGGCAATTTTGAGAATATTGGGCACCAGATCATGTCTTTTCTTAAGCTGCACATCTATGGATGAAAGTGCCTCAAGCGCATAATTTCTCTGTTTTATCAGGCGAAGATAAAAATAATAGAAAATTCCTGCTATAGCGAGTAAGCCAATCAGTAGTGCCACAATAATATCCTTTCCAAAAAATTATTTTTGCGGAATCAGCCCTTTCAGCTTTTCCCCGACCTGGTCAGCAACTTTACCTTCCAACTCCTTAACAACATTTCCGGATGCATCATTTACTTTATTTTTAAGATCATCAAGAACTTCACTTTGGGCCACTTTGCTTACACTTTTATTAACAACACCGAAAATCTGCTTCAGAACATCTGTTGCGATTGCGCCATTTTCCCGTTTACCAATATCGGCTATATCAAGATTGGGAAGTGTGACCCCGGCACCACGTCCGCCAACCAGATCGCTGGCAATCTGCACTTTAGTACCGTTAATATAGACATGATCAATGATATATTTCAGTTCACTGTCATCGCTGCTTTCCAGTCCCAGACGGGCAACATATTTATCCACATTTTCCTGAATTTTACTGATATTATTCCCTTTGGAACCGATTTCATAAATCATGTCCGGCGCATCAAGACGCACTTCATTAATATGAATAACATCGGATGTCAGACTTTTAATATCCAGCTTTACGCTCATATTATCAATCTTAAAGGCATGTGATGATTTAAACCCTTCAGGATTGCCAATGACAAGTCCTGTTACAGATGCGGCACCATTGGCAGGATCAAGATCCACTTTGGCCAATTCAACATCTGCACCAATAATTGGCGGTACGTAGGTGATCACGCCTTTTCTAATCATATCACCCGCATTTGAAGATAAATAGAACATGGCACCGCCGCCAATAACCACCAAAACCAGAATACCGATTAAAAGTTTTTTCATTTTTTTGTCTCCTACTCACATTTATATCAGTTTCACTTATTAGAGGTATAATTGCAACTATTAATAACTTGACCTTTGTCTCTTTATTAACAACAATCCATAATGAATTTAAAGATTAAGAGGCAGAAGAATGGGCATTTTATCATATACTGGCGGATTGGGGCTGATCGTTCTTTCAGTTTATATTATGGTTGTCGGCCGTGACCTTATTGTCCCGTTTCTGATCAGTGTTGTGATCTGGTATCTGATTAATACTCTTGCCGATTATTATCATAAGGTAAAAATAAATAATCACGCCCTGCCAAAGGCCATCTGTTTTATTGCAGCTTTACTCACCATGATTACCGCTCTTTATCTTCTGGTGGATATGATTGGAAATAATATTCACAATGTTAAAGCTGCCGCACCGGTTTATCAGGAAAATCTCCTCAAATTATCTGAGCGGATTTACGGACTTTTCGGCCTTGAAAATCAACCAAATCTGACCCAGCTACTCGGCCAAATCAATCTAAGGCCTTTCATTAGCAATATTGCCGGAACCATGGCCGGCATTGCCGGCAATGCCGGATTGATCCTGATTTATGTATTATTTATATTTCTTGAACAGGCCAGTTTTAAAGCCAAACTTGATGCTTTGCTTAAAGGATCAAAACATTCAGAAACAGTCATGGAAATTATCAGCGCGGTTTCAATTAAAATTGAAAAATATGTTGCCATTAAAACATTTGTCAGCATGCTAACCGGCGTTGCCTGTTACATTGTCCTCATTTTAAATAATGTTGATTATGCCAGCTTCTGGGCCTTTATTATTTTTCTTTTAAACTATATACCGACGGTCGGGTCCATGCTTGCCGTGTTATTTCCGGCTTTACTCAGTCTGGTACAATTCCCAACCTTTACACCATTTTTAATTATTATTTCGTCACTTGGGTTAATTCAGGTGCTCATCGGCAATATTCTCGAGCCTCGCCTCATGGGCAACTCACTCAACCTTAGCCCGCTTGTTGTCATGCTGTCGCTGGCGATCTGGGGCAGCATATGGGGCATTGCCGGTATGTTTCTGAGCGTTCCGTTCACGGTTATCCTGATGATTATATTTTCGGAATTCCCAAAAACAAAGCCCATTGCTATCATCCTTTCCCATGATGGTAAAATCGGATCGATCAGGTAATCAAGCGCAGAATAACCAGAAATATAATTTTATGACTGACAGCTCTTATTTTTTAGAAAATAATTCAGATGTCAGGTCCATAAATTTTTCCACCCGCTTATCGCTAATGGAGTAAAATATCTGCTGCCTGTCCCGACGTCTGGATAAAATACCCTGTCCCCGCATTTTACTTAAATGCTGGGATAATGCTGATTGGGAAATATCAAGTTTCTTTTCCAAATCACTGACACATAATTCGCCTTTCATCAATCGTCCAAGTATGATCAGCCTGTTTGGATTTGCTAAAGTTTTAAGAAATTCAGCAGCCATTCCGGAAATTTGTATGATTTCCAGACCTTCCGCACATTTTCCCTCACCCGTTTTATTCATGTAGTTAAACCTAACATATTAATTTCATTAAATTTTTACTAAAATTCTTTAGATTGTTTAATAATCGTTAATATTAGTTAATAAAGTCTTAACAAAATTAATTTTTTAGCTGTTAAATAAATTTATTTTTGTGGGTGAAACTTAGCAGAATCCATAGGGCTCAAGCGGTTTCTGCATAAAGCTCGCGGCCAATGAGCATACGCCTGATTTCACTGGTTCCCGCACCGATTTCATAAAGTTTCGCATCACGAAGCAATCGACCAGTGGAAAATTCATTAATATAGCCATTCCCGCCGAGACACTGTATTGCCTGAAGCGCCATTTGGGTCGCTTTTTCTGCTGAATAAAGAATACAGCCCGCTGCATCCTTGCGGGTTGTCTCTCCACGGTCACAGGCCATCGCCACCGCATATACATAACTGCGACAGGCATTAAGCTCGGTATACATATCGGCAACCTTGCCCTGAATGAACTGGAATTCCCCTATCGACTGACCAAATTGTTTCCGATCATGAATATATGGCAAAACGACATCCAGGCACGCCTGCATTATTCCAAGCGGCCCACCAGAAAGAATGACCCGTTCATAATCAAGTCCGGACATTAAAACCCGAACGCCGGAATCTACACTTCCCAGTACATTTTCTTCAGGCACTTCACAATCTTCAAACACCAGCTCGCAGGTGTTCGATCCGCGCATACCAAGCTTGTCCAGTTTTTGCGCCGTTGAAAAACCCTTAAATCCTTTTTCAACAATAAAGGCAGTCATTCCTTTTGATCCTGCCTCTAAATTGGTTTTGGCATAAACCACCAACACATCCGCATTTGGCCCGTTTGTGATCCACATTTTTGTCCCATTAAGGATATAGGTATGCCCTTTTTTCTCGGCTTTCAATTTCATGCTGACAACATCGGACCCGGCGCCGCTCTCGCTCATGGCAAGGGCCCCAACATGGTCGCCACTTAATAATTTTGGCAGATATTTTCTCTTTTGAGCGTCACTGCCATTTCTGTTGATCTGGTTCACGCACAGGTTTGAATGTGCACCGTAACTCAGTCCGACACTGGCGGATGCTCTTGAAATTTCCTCGACCGCTATCGTATGGGCAAGATATCCCATATCCGAGCCACCATATTGCTCGGGCACAGTCATGCCAAGCAGTCCCAATTCCCCGAATTTCTGCCAAAGGTCTGCCGGAAAATCATTTTTCTGGTCTATTGCTTCAGCGCGTGGCGCGATCTCATCGGCAGAAAATTTACGAACCATATCACGGAGCATATTGATATCATCACTATGACCGAAATTTAAGGAAGGATAGGAAACCATTATATCACCTTTTCATTAATCCTGAATGCGCGTGAGCGCCTTTGAAATAAAATTTGCTGTTTCAATAATTTTCTCTAAATTAATGCCTGTTCTGATCCCCATTTCCCCAAGCATCTTGAGAACCACTTCTGTTGCCACATTGCCGCTTGCCCCTTCGGCATAAGGACATCCCCCCAGCCCTGCAACCGAACTGTCAAATGTTCTGATCCCTTGTTCAAGTCCTTCTTTGATATTGTTCAGGGCATTAGAGTATGTATCGTGACAATGCAGCGCCAGATCATTACTGCTCATTACCGCTTTATGGGCAATCAGAAGTTTTTCAATATCTTTCGGTTGTGCCTTGCCGATAGTATCGCCAAGGGATATTTGATAACAGCCCAAATTCAATAGTTCTTCAGACACCTTTACGACGTCTTTTGCTGCAATTTCCCCTGCATAAGGACAGTGCGTTACGCAGGAAACATAACCACGCACAGGCAATTTATGTTCAGCGGCCATTTCCATTACAGGTTTGAAACGTTCAATGCTTTCCTTGATAGAACAGTTGATATTGCGCTGACTTAAGCTTTCCGATGCAGCAGCAAAAATGGCCACCTCATCAGCAGAAGCCTTTATCGCCGCTTCAATCCCTTTAACATTTGGCGTAAGGGCCGCATAAGTGACACCAGACACCCGGTCAATAGATGTCATAACGTCAGCATTATCGGCCATCTGTGGCACCCATTTCGGGGAAACAAAACTTGTCACTTCTATTTTTCTGAGCCCCGTTCGTGACAGCATGTTGATCAGATCAATTTTTATGTCGGTGCTGACAAATTTTGCTTCATTCTGAAGCCCGTCCCGTGGCCCCACTTCATAAATGATGACGTCTCTATCACCCATCATCATCACTTTCCGCAATTCTGAAAAGGACCTCACCATCGGACACCTGCATTTCCAACGTCAAGTCATTAAAGCACACGATACCCTTACGCGGTGCTTTAATGGTATGTTCCATTTTCATGGCTTCGAGAATAACAAGCGGTTCACCCTCTTCAACATCCGCACCATCAGCCACAAGAATATTTGATACTTTTCCAGGCATTGGCGTAACCACAGTGCCGCTTGTGGCCTGATCATTTTGTTTGTCTGCCCCTGGAATATAATGGTGAAGGTAGGCGACTTTACCATCACAGAATACTGTAAAGTCCTGTTT
>Ga0116152_10002293_pt1 | contig 15597 bp, 10 predicted proteins | sample AD_UKC119_MetaG_FD_89894 | JGI IMG/M metagenome (GOLD analysis project Ga0116152, IMG submission 89894) | Active sludge microbial communities of municipal wastewater-treating anaerobic digesters from Hong Kong - AD_UKC119_MetaG | ecosystem: Engineered > Bioreactor > Anaerobic > Digestate... | reverse complement strand
GTCGTAACCGCAGAGGCCAGTATTGCTGAACGTAAACAGCGTGTTATGCAGGAAAATGCTGAGGCGGAACTGGCGGCTGCAGAATGGGCCGAGCTTGGTCAGGGCAAAGCGTCTGACCTGACCCTTCGAAAGCCACAACGTGAAGGGGCAATAGCAGCCCTTAAATCAGCGGAAGCAAGTCTGAAAAAAGCGGAACTGGATCTTGAGCGCACAGTCATTAAAGCACCGTTTGATGGTATTCTAACGGAAAAAAATGTCGATTACGGGCAGTTTCTGAATAGAGGGAATAAGGTCGGTAAATATTATTCGACTGAAACGCTAGAAGTAAGATTGCCACTTACAAACAGGGATATATCACAATTTGACCTCGCCGGTCTCCAGTCCGGCAAACGTCAGTATGAGGTGCGCTTAACCGGGCAGTTTGCCAATAAAGAAAATATTTGGAACGCCCATGTGGTAAGAACAGAAGGGATCATTGATGTTAAGAGCCGGATTTTATATGTGGTTGCTGAACTAAAAGGCGATGAGCTTAATTCTCCCCGCGATGGTACGCCGATAACCATAGGCCAGTTTGTCAGCGCCGAAATTGAAGGTCGCTCTTTTGAGAATGTATTTCGGTTACCACGGGAAAGTCTAAGACAGGGTAATCAGGTTCTCATTGTGGACAAGGATCATAAGCTGCGCACCCGAATGGTCGATGTGATTGAAACCAACAGCGATTATATTGTTGTTGCTTCAGGTGTTGAAGATGGCGATATCGTCAACCTGTCACAGTTGGGGGTAGGTGTTGATGGTCTGTTGGTTGAAACGGAACCTCAGGCCGCAATGGTTGATCTGGCATCGTCTTCGGTGCCTGAAGACAAAGTTAAGTCGCCGGTGGAGAAAAACAATGACTAGTCTGGTCAGATGGTTTGTTAAAAATCCGGTGGCATCTAATCTGATAATGCTGGTTGTTCTTGGTCTTGGCGTTATTGGATATATCAATATCGGCAAGACAGCGATGCCGACAGCGGCTACGGATATTATCAATGTCAGTGTTCCTTATCTTGGTGCTGGTCCGAAGGAGGTGGAAGACCGTATCGTAATCCGGCTAGAAGAAGCCGTATTCGACATTCGTGGCATTAAAAGACTAACTGGCCGTGCCCAGGAAGGCGTCGGTACAGTTACCATAGAAATTGAACAAGGCGAAGATGTCGAAAGTGTCCTTAATCAGGTAAAAGCAAGGGTTGATGCCATTAACACCTTCCCCAGCCTTTCAGAACGACCGATTATTTCACGGTCCTATGTTCAGATGGATATTATGAATCTGGCAATTTACGGGGATGCCACAGAATATGAATTAAAAGAGGTTGGCCGAAAAGTTCGTGACCGGCTGGCCGCAATACCGGGTGCTGCAAAAACGGCCCTGAGCGGTGATCGTCAATATGAAGTCTCTATTGAGGTTTCAGAATTGCAACTGCAAAAATTCAATCTGACCTTTGATCAGGTTGCAAATGCCATTTCGAAATCCTCGACCAACCTTCCCGCCGGTAAAGTCGATAGTATCGCAGGACAAATCCAGATTGTGACCCGCGGGCAGGCATATGTGAAGCAGGATTTTGAAAATATCATCGTCCTGCAAAATGCCGATGGAACGCGCGTACTGCTTAAGGATGTGGCCAATGTGGTTGACGGTTTTACAGATGACCATGTATTGCTGCGCATGAATGGCAAACCGGGACTATTCCTTTTCATCCGTTCTGAATCAACCCCTGATGTTGTCAAGCTAAGTACCGAATTAAACCGGGTGCTTGATGAAGAAATAAGACCTTCACTGCCGGATGGTATAAAAATTACAAACTGGTTTGATACTTCGGAAATTTTTGAAAGCCGACTTGATATGCTGATCTGGAATGCGGTCGGTGGTATGGTTCTGGTATTTTTCGGCTTACTGATCTTTCTTTCCCCTGCCCTTGCCGGTTGGGTATCGGCCGGTATTGCTGTCACATTTCTGGGCTGTTTTGCCATTTTGCCGGCAACCGGTGTTGCCTTAAGCATGATCAGTCTGTTTGCCTTTTTGCTCATTCTTGGAATTGTGGTTGATGATGCCATTATCATTGGGGAAAGTATCCATCTTGAAAACCAAAAAGGAAATCATGGTGATCAGGGCTCTATTGATGGTGCGATGAAAGTTGCAAGACCGGTCATTTTCTCTGCTGCAACCACGATGATCTTTTTCTCACCTATGCTTTTTATTGACGGTGTAATTGGCAAATTCGTCTTTGGTATTCCTGTTGTGGTGATATTGTGTCTTACCTTTTCAATTCTTGAAGCGCTTTTTATCCTGCCTGCGCACCTTAGACATTTGAATGATAAGAAAACCAATGATTTTGCACGGATCTTTCTGCTGGTAATTCCGGATTATGTAAAAGATAAAGTGGCCAATTTTATCAGGTTGCTACAAACAAAATCGCAGGCTTTTTTGAACCATACCATTCACAAACTCTATCGCCCTCTTCTTGATAAGGCCCTTCACCATAAGGGCTTATCGCTACTGATGATTATTTCATTAAGTATGATTGTCACATCCATTCATGCGGCAGGCTGGATCAAGATGGTTTTTAATCCTGAAGTTTCCATGAATTTTATCCAGGCACGCATTCAGTTCCCTGCCGGAGCACCCTATAATATTGTGGATAATGCCTCCACTATACTTGAGGATAAGGCAAGGCAAATTGAAGCTGAAATCAGGACGGAATTTCCCGATGATGATGTTTTTAAGGACCTTCTTGTCATGTCAAACGGCAATGGTTCCTTTGCCTCTGCCTTTATGGTTTTTCAAAATATAGAAAAAGTGAATTTTGACGTAGCCAAATATGCAGCGCGCTGGCGTGATATTTTGCCGGTAATCCCGGATGCAAAGGAAATATCCTTTGATTTTTCAACCACGGGAGGATCTGGTGAATCGATCAATATCATGCTTAAGTCACCGGATAGTGATGCTATTGACCTGATGGCAGAGGATGTAAAAAAGGCCTTTGAAGGATATAACGGATTATACAGTATTTCCGATTCAGCAGATACTGCCAGAATGGAAGCAGTGCTCTCCATTTTGCCCAGCGCAGAAAATATGGGTTTGACCCTGACGGATATGGCCCGGCAGGTCCGACAGGCATTTTATGGACAGGAAGTTCAGCGCGTTGCCCGGGGCAAGGATACCGTTAAGGTTATGGTGCGCCTGCCCAAGGAAGACAGAAGGTCATTTGATACGCTGGATGAAATGCGTATCAGAACAGTAACAGGTGATGAAGTTCCGTTTGAATCTGTTGGGGACGTTAAATATCAGCGGGCCTATACAACAATACAGCGCACAGATCGACAACGGACAACAACGGTCAAGGCAAATGTGAATAAGGACATAGCCAACATGGCCGAGATCATAAAGGATATTCAGGATAAATATATTAATCAGTGGAAAGCGAAATATCCGGATGTTGAAGTAAGTTTTGAAGGTCAGCAAAAAGACCAGCAGGAGTTTATTACGTCATTGGCCAATGGATTTGCTTTGGCCCTCGTTGGTATTTATATTTTACTGGCTGTCGCGTTTAATTCTTACAGTCAGCCATTTATAATCCTGACAGCTCTTCCATTTGCCTATATAAGCGCAGTTCTGGGTCATTTCTTTATGGGCATGGATTTCAGCCTTTATTCAATTCTTGGGATTGTGGCTGCGGCAGGTGTGGTGGTGAATGATAACCTTGTTCTGCTTGATTATATAAATGATTTAAGAAGTAAGGGTGAAAGTGCCCTAAGGGCTGTTGAAATTGCAGCAGAAGAGCGTTTCCGACCAATTTTCCTGACATCCTTTACGACCTTTATCGGTCTTGCCCCGATGATGACAGAAACAAGTTTGCAGGCTCAGTTCCTGATACCGACTGTGGTTTCTCTTGCATTCGGAGTATTATTTTCGACCATAGCAACTTTGTTTCTGGTTCCGATTGTCTATATATATTTCAACGATTTCAGGAAAAATATACTCAGCATTTTTAAAAATGCGGGAACGGATCATATTGCTTCAAAGCAATAAAAATTAAAGGGCTTTTAAGAAGGTTTCTAAAGAAAAGAAACATCAATTCATATTTTTTTCAAACAATATAAAGCTTGCTTATAGACAGGAATATGTGAAAGATACCCCTTGATTATTCAGCTAAGAAAAAAATCAGGGATATTGATGCAGGAAAATCAATTTCATCTTTTTAACACGAAAAGGTTTGCTCCTCTTTTTATCACCCAGTTTTTGGGGGCCTTTAATGATAATGTGTTTAAAACAGCGCTTGTAATGCTGGTGACATATGATGTTGGTCTGCGGGCCGGCTTTGATGAAAAAATGCTGGTGAATGTTGCTGCAGGCATTTTTATTCTGCCTTTTTTTCTGTTTTCATCGCTGGCGGGTCAATATGCGGATAAGCTTGAAAAATCCGCGATGATTGAAAAAATAAAGCTGGTTGAAATCATTCTGATGATTCTGGCCTCTGTCGCTTTTTTTATAGGCAGTCTTTATATGCTGTTGCTGCTTCTTTTTTTGATGGGAACGCAGTCAACTTTCTTCGGACCGATAAAATATGGTATCTTACCTGACCATCTAAATCAGGATGAACTTATTGGCGGTAATGGTCTGATTGAAATGGGAACCTTTATCGCTATTCTGCTTGGGACCATTTTGGGGGGACTCCTGATTTTGGCGGATTATGGAATTGTAATCGTTTCGCTCCTGATTGTGCTGGTCTCTGTTTCCGGCTATCTCTCCAGCAGAAAAATACCAAGGGCCACCGGTGTTGCACCTGACCTTGAAATTAATTTCAATATTTTTTCAGAGACAGCCAATATTATTAAAAAAGCCAGGGCAAAACCTCGTGTCTTTTTGACAATAATCGGTATTTCCTGGTTCTGGTTTTATGGCGCGACTTTTCTTGCGCAGTTTCCTACCTTTGGCAAAGATATCTTAAAATCCAACGAACAGGTGGTGACGCTTTTACTATGCACTTTCTCGGTGGGTATTGGGGTTGGTTCACTTCTATGCAATAAACTGGTTAAAGGGGTAATCACGGCCCGATATGTGCCAATAGCCGCAGTAATGATGACTGTTTTTACGATTGATCTTTATTTTGCCAGTTCATCATTATCGTCACCTCTCTCAAACATTTTTGGTGATCTTTACGGCGTTAAAGATTTTATATCGAAAGCAGAAAATTTAAGGGTGGTAATAGACCTGCTTGGTATTGCCATTTCCGGGGGCGTTTATATTGTGCCATTATATGCCATCATGCAGGCGGAAAGTGATCCACAGGAAAGGTCACGTATGGTGGCCGCCAATAATATCCTGAATTCGCTTTTTATGGTTTTATCTGCGGGGGGAAGTATTTTTCTTTTATCTCTTGACTTTACACTGCCGGAAATTTTCCTGACCATTGGTATCCTTAATATATTCTTTGCGTTTTATATATGTCAGCTTTTGCAAAAAGATGAAATGCCAGCAATGATCCAAAAAATAATTAAGTTTCTTGGTGGCGCGAATAATGGATGAAATAAACGCAAAAAAATCCAGACAGGCCCTAATATATATGGCCGTAATCATGGCCATAGTATTTTCGGTCTGGAATGTGATGATCAACAATTTTGCCATTGAACGGGCCAATTTTACAGGTGCCGATATGGGGGACCTTCAGTCGGTCCGCGAAATACCGGGTTTTCTTGCTTTCACGGCTGTTTTCGTTCTGTTGATTATGAGGGAGCAGACACTGGCGATTTTTGCATTATTTCTGTTGTCAGTTGGGGTGCTGGCAACGGGATATTTCCCCAGCAAATATGGCCTTATCGCTACAACTTTTGTAATGTCGGTTGGCTTTCATTATTTTGAAACCATCAATAGCAGTCTGACACTTCAATGGCTTCCAAAGGAAGACGCTCCCGCTTTTATGGGCAAAGTAATAGGGTATAGTTCATTGGCCGGATTGATCACCTATATCGTAGTTTGGGTTTTATCTACTGTGCTGAAATTTGATTATGTAATTATTTATACGGTTTCCGGGGTGCTTGGTGCGGGGATGGTCATTCATCTTTGGTTTTTATTTCCGCAGTTTGACTCTCTTGTACCGCAAAAAAAGAAGCTTTTCTTGAAAAAAAGATACTGGATTTTTTATCTGCTGACTTTTTTAAAAGGCGCGCGCCGTCAGATTTTTATGGTTTTTGCAGGGTTTTTGCTGGTTGAAAAATTCGGCTATTCGCTTGGTGAAATTACAACATTATATCTGATCAATAAGGGGGCCAATATTGTTATAGCACCCATTATCGGCAAACTTATTGAAAAAATAGGGGAACGCTGGGCTTTATCCATAGAATATGTCGGGCTTGTATTGGTTTTTGTCGGGTATGCGGTTGTTGAGAATTCTATAATTGCCGGAAGTCTCTATGTGATTGATCATTTATTCTTTGCTATGGCTATTGGCATAAAAACATATTTTCAAAAAATTGCTGATCGGGAAGATGTAGCCGCAACAGCCAGTGTAAGCTTCACAATAGATCATATAGCGGCTGTTGTTATTCCAACAACTTTTGGGATAATCTGGATGGTAAGTCCATCTCTTGTATTTTATATTGGCGCAGGATTTGCTGTCGCTTCCCTTGTCACCTCAAATTTAATTCCCGCCCTGCCGGCACCGGGCAATGAATTTATCTGGTCAGCAAAAAAATTTACTGTTTAATCAGTTGTCTCTGACAATCAGTTTTAATTTCTGGCCAGCTTTAAGAGCTTGTCCCTGATCAAGACCGTTTAGGGCCACAAATCTTTCAACCTTATAATCATCAAAATCCATATTGCGAGCAATGCTATCAATTGTATCACCACGCTGAACGGTAACGATCTTAATTTTTTTGCCTTTTATTCCGTCAGCTTCAGCCTGAGTAATTTTATTAAAGCTGTATGTCATTCGCTGAAGACTATCTGATAAGGCCTGATATTTTGACTGTGGGGTCAACATGACAAAATGATAGGCGGAATCGCCTGCATAATGAATGGCGACAATTCGTACGACATAATTTTGTTCATTCAAAGTCATGTTTGTATAGCCGGTCATGGCATCCATACCATTGACATTCATCGTCTGGACACCCTCCATGGGGTTTTCAATTTTATAAGCTGACCAGACTTCATTGCCATATTGTGATATGGTTTTATCTTTCATACTTCCACCAGAAAAAATGACGACGCCACCTTCAGCATCACCTGTGCCTCGGGCCATAACGGCATCAGCGGTATTTTGTAAAACATAATTTTCAGGCGCAGTGAATTTTAACTTCATCGTCGGATGAATAAAATTACGGCCGTTAATAACGCCCTGCTTCGGATCATCGCCCCAAAGCATTCCATCAATCACATTGAAATATTGGTCCTGATGGCGATCACGTGAATTTTCCGGAATTTGTGTGTTTACAGCTTCTGTATAAGCTCTTGAGACCCTGTCCTGGGTATTCGGGTGGGTGGAAAAGAAATCAGATTGCTCCGGCTCACCTGCCCGGTTTGCAAGGATCAGCTGAAGTTTATGATCCGCATCCAGGGACTTAAGCATTTCAGCGGCCGCATAAGGATCAAATCCTGCGCGACTTGAATAGCGCACGCCCAGTTCATCAGACTGATATTCCTGATTACGTGAATAACTTAACAAATAAACCTGTGCCCCCTGATTTAAACTGTTGGCCACTCCGGAATCACCGGAAACGGCGCCAAGGATTGCAGCACCAAGACCAGCAAACATTTGATTATTATATCTTTTGGCAGCGTGACGAGCAGTTACATGTCCGATTTCATGGCCAATAACGGATGCCAGGGCCGATTCACTATTCACCATGGCAAGAATGCCGCGGGTGACATAGACATATCCGCCAGGAAGCGCAAAAGCGTTTACAAGCGGCGTGTCAAGAACCGTAAAGGTAAATGGATAGTCTTTAAGTTCAGAATTTGCGACCAGACGCTGACCAAGGTCATTGACATAATTTGCTACCTTGGGGTTTTTATAATCACCACCATTTTCCTGAAGGATCAAAGGGTGCTGTTGCTGACCGATCTGAAGTTCTTTTGATGGGGACATAAAGGGTGTGAAATCCTGCTGTCCGGTGGCCGGGTTAAGTGTTGTACAGGCCTGGAGTGTGAGCGGCATAATGATGAGCAGCATATTTGAAATAATTTTTTTATATTGTTTTAGCCACATGTTCTAATGCTCCCTTATTCAATAATCAGTTGTTCAGGATGGGTCAGGTCTAATGATGGTCCATTATAATATTTCAGCCATCCTCGGACAATTATATTTCTACCTTCCAAGTCTGACAATTTTATGTCCTTTTTTTCAAACATTTTATTTACTCTGCTGGGGACAACAATTGTGAAATCCGTTTTATAATCTTCGCCAAAATTAAGATATGTATTATTACGAACTGTCGCGACTTCAAGAATTTTTCCGGATATCAATTGAAAACTATTGGTATATTTGCCGCTTTCCAGGTCTGTTTTTATTTTATAAAAATTTAAACCCCATATTCCTGTCCCAGTATGACGAGCTATTTTTTCTTCTTCAAGTAATTCTTCAACCACACTGCGATTATCGGCAAAGCTATATACCCTTGCCATGCCACGCTTTACCATTTCTCCCTGTATCCATGTACCATCTTCCAGAAACAGATGGGCAAGGGCACGGCCATAGCGGTCCATTTTCCGACCCCCATATAAAAGGGTGACATTCTTGTTCAGTGCCAGAGCGGCCAGAGTATCTTTGGCTTCATTTCCAAGTGGCCATGGGTTGAAATTTTTTCGGCCCAGCGCTATTTTCGGCGCCTGTAAGCCCACCAGTCTGACCTCAATATTATTTTCAAGGCGTAATGTATCCCCATCAATGATTTCAATAACGCGGTAATAGTTTTCCTGTTTTTCATGGGTCAGTTTTTGTTTAATCAGCGCTGTATCATAGGCAAAGCAATAATTTACAAAGCCTATGATGCAAATAATTATCAGGAAAAATGTTCGAACTAAAATCATGGTCCTATCATAATAGCATAGAATAAAAGGACAATATTTTTAAAATAACTCGATCAGCATTTCTGATAACCAAGAGCCTATGTTATCTCAGGCGGTTTTTTTCTTTAAGCTTGGTTTGATATATTTTCTATATGCCAAAGCCAGACCTGTCCAAATCATAATGATTGCTACAAAAGATACAATGCCAGCTATCGTCTGCCCAACTAAACCTAATGCTTCTCCGGTATGGAGGAACCGGATCATGGATCTTGCCCTTCTGCCAGCGCTATAATCCGAAAAAGGTTCCCAATTGCTTATTTTCCCATCATCACGACTTAAATAGAGATCTGATTTTTTATGAGGTTCTCCCCCATTGCCAGTATCTATTGAAAAGCGAACATCTTTGTCTGCATCTTTCGGATATGACATTGTTATTGTGGTCCATCCGTCCATTTGTTGTGTTGCTTTTTGAAACATCGACTCAAATGAAACATTCTGAATTATTGTGGTCTGTGGCGGGTTATTGTTTGTACTCCCTCTGACCGGAGGGCTTTCACCAGCCAGAGTGTAGACCAGATTATTGGCCCAGCTATAATAAAAAACGCTCGCTGTGGAAATAATAACAACAAGCGGTATAGCCGACCATATGCCCATTACATTGTGCCAGTTAAAATCACGGGCACGCGTTGATTTTGTTTTCCTGAAAAATAATATATTTTTTATATTTCTCCAGTTCAGTGTTCTGGGGAACCATAAATATATGCCTGAAAGCACAATGAACAGGAACATCAGGTTAGCTGCACCAGTAAACATTCTGGCAACAGCTCTGTTTTCACCTTCCATCGACAACCAGCGATGCATGCTTCTAAGCTCACTGAAAAAAGCTTTTAATTTCGTTGGACCGTTGCCAAGTATGTCACCAGAATAACGGTTTATATAATAATTTTCTTTACTGCTGATAACCAATGGTGCCTCTGGATCATTTGAAATTTTAACTGACCTGATCTCTATACCATTAAATTTATCGCTGTTTATTTTGAGAATTTCATCAATGTTGATGGGGTCGATGTTTGAGGAGACAGGCCTATCATATGTTTTTTCTGCCCAAACAATTATTTGCCGTTCATAGGTGAGCAACACGCCGGTTACTGACATGATAAGAATTAAAACTGCAGCCAATACCCCGCATAATAAGTGGGGCCAGTATAAAATCTTATGTAAAGTCATAAACTATTGCCTATTAGATTAATTAAGAATCATTATTATTATTAATTGCAAATATGAATATTGGTCAAGAAAAAATTGTGCAGAATTTATATAATTTCGCGACAATCAAACCAATTTGAATTGGTATAGAAAGGCAGAGTTAATAATGCAGGCTAGTTTAAATATTTGTTACAGCGTGATTAACGACTGTCTCTTATCGACGGGATGTATTATAAATATGGGATAAAGTCATTCTATTCTGACATTAAGCGAATTATTCATATCTTAAAAATTAAGGGGAAGACAAAGTGAAAAACGGGAAATTTTCAATCAGCCGTAGAGGCATTTTAAAAACATTACCGGCCGGAGCAGCATTTGCGGTTAGCGGGTGCGCCAAAATTGAAGAGAAAAAAGAATCCGTACCTATTAAATTCAAACATAATGTTGCCAGTGGAGACCCTCTTCAAGATCGTGTTGTTATCTGGACAAGGACCGAGCCAGTGGACGCAATGTTTATTGGAGACGTTGACGGTGAATGGGAAGTATCATCAAGTCAGGAATTTAACAAAATAGCGAAGAAAGGAACATTTTCGACGAATGCGGACCAGGATTTTACTGTTAAAGTTGATGTAACTGGCCTTGAAGCAGGCCAAAATTATTTTTACCGCTTTAAAGTTGGCAATGAAATTTCACCGGTTGGTGAAACGAAGACATTGGATAAATCCGGGGTCCGTCCAATTAAAATTGCTGTGGCCTCCTGTTCCAATTATCCATGGGGGTATTTTAACGGCTATCGGGCAATTGCGGAAAATGGCCCCTTCGATGCCGTAATCCATCTTGGCGATTATATTTATGAGTATCCGGTTGGAACTTACCAATCACCGAATGCTGAGAAAATGGGCCGTTTGGTTGACCCACCACATGAAATTCTGACAATCTCAGATTACAGACGTCGCTATGCACAATATAGGTCTGATGCAGATTTGCAGGAGGTTCATAGAAAATATCCTTTTATCTGTACATGGGATGATCATGAATTTGCCAATAATTCTTATGCAACTGGTGCAGAAAATCACAATGATGGTGAAGGAGACTGGGCGGAACGTCGTCGAGCAGCAACCAAAGCTTATATGGAATGGATACCGGTTCGGGTAGCAAGTGATGATCTGCCAACCGTCCGGTCGTTTGATTTTGGCGAGCTTGCAACACTTGCCATGCTTGATACCCGAATAGTCGGACGCGAACGGCCACTCGAATATGGCCGGGACGTGGAAATGATCACCGTGGACGACGTTGAGATGCCGGACTACGCGGCTTTTCATAAAAGGCTTGAGACAGAAGAAAGATCACTAATCGGCGAAAAGCAGGAAGTCTGGTTAGACCAGACACTGGCAAAATCAGCAGCCAAAAAAATCCCGTGGCAGATTATTGGCCAGCAAATCATTATGAGCTTCCGTCCCGAACCGCCGTTAAGTTCTGTTTTTAGTCCTGAAGAGATGAAGGAATTGCCTGAGGGTGAGCAGTTAAGTATGAAAGTGGCCGAAGAATTTGGTGGATTTTATAATCCGGACGCCTGGGACGGCTACCAGCCCGCCCGCCGCCGTGTATATGACTTGTTTAAAAAACATGCCTCAAACCCGATTGTCCTGACGGGTGATACCCATTGTGGCTGGGCAATGTCACTTACCGATAAAATGGGTGGGGAACATTACGGCGCCGAATTTGCCGTTCCCGGCATTACATCACCAGGTCGCGGCGAACGGATTCCAAAAGTTGAGCAGGTTGAGCAAGCCTATTATGATTTCCTTGATCATTTAGCATATGCCAATATTAAGCAGCGAGGTTACTTAACGGTCACTATTTCACAAGAAGAAGCAATAGCCGATTGGTATGTTCTTTCTGATATTGAAAGCAAACAATTTGATTTAATCAGGAAAAAGTCGTTAAAGTATAAGTGGGGCGATGTTTCCGATGGTAAAGTCGTTCTGGAGGATATTACAACCTAACAGTGGACGGTTTTGCATGATTAAAAAATATTTCGTTTTACTTTGCCTGATGTTTCCATCATTTGGCAATGCTCAAGTGTTAAATCTTGAGCAATATATGGCTTTTCTTCAAAAAGCGCAGACAGAAGAAATTTCGGCAAAAAACATGGATGATTTTTATAAAACGTCCCGTGCCTTCTGGATGGCTAATAAAGTTGATTATAATGATCATCCAGCCAAATATGAAAAAGCTATGGATTTATATCATGATGGGCAGGACAGATTTGTCCGAGATCGCAGCATAAAAATTGACCGTTTTGAAAGTACAATCGAAAATTTCAGACGGTTTGATGTGCGAAACACACTGCCTGAAAATCCCATCCTTTTTGTAGGAAGTTCCAGTATTGTTTTTTGGCAGACCGCAAATTCATTTCCTGAATATCCTGTAACCAATCGCGGTTTTGGCGGTGCCAGTCTTCCTGAAGTAATTCATTACTATGATGATGTTATTAAAAAACACAATCCATCAATGATGGTTGTTTATTGTGATATTGATGTTGAGAACGGAAAATCGCCGGAATTTTCAGTAAATGCTTTTAAAGAACTTGTATCCCGTGTTGAGCAGGATTTTAAAAATATTCCAATCCTTATGCTATCCATGAAGCCGACCCTTGTTGATGATCTTCTTGGTCGTGAAATCAGGAAAAATAAAATGATCACCAATCAGAAGCTTATGGAATTCAGCAATAGTCAGGACAATCTTTATTATGTTGATATCACCAGCCCAATGATGAGAGCTGATGGCAGTTTGAAGCCTGAAATATTTCTGGATGATGGAATGCATTTAAATTCAAAAGGTTATGATCTTTGGGATCCGATCCTTCGTAAGGAGATAAAACAGATCAGGGGAAATTAAGGTGATTAAGAGAGCGAAGGAGGGTTTTGTCCCAAGTGATGAACAGATGGCTCTTTGGCCTGATGTCTCAGGGAATGATATCAATGGCCTTGGTGAGACGGAAATAAGACGGCCTTCGCCAATTTACTGGCAGACACCGGAGCTAACCCCATTCGGGCCATTAATGCAGTTTTTTGAGGATCATGCGCCGCGCGATGAAGGTCTCTATAAAACCCAGATGGAGACAGACAGGATCAGGTCAACAGAAATACCGCCAATTTCCAGTGTCAGAATAGAAAAGACATCGTCGGAATGGTCAATTCTTGCCAAGCAAGTGGCAATTGACAGTGGCGCGGTTGCTGTCGGTATTACAAAAATGCGCCCGGAATGGGTAATTGATACGTTTGATGTACCCTATGAAAATGTTATTACCATTGGGGTGGCAATGGATTTTGAAAATCTAAAAACGGCACCCGAGGTTCCATCGGCGATAGAAGTCATTAAAAAATACGGTGAAGCCCACATTGTCAGCCATGCCATAGCCACCTGGATTCATGAGCAGGGCTGGAATGCTAAATCTTATGGTGGGTCAAATAATGTTCCCATCTTGCTTATTCCACCGGCCATTGAAAGCGGACTGGGGGAGCTTGGAAAACACGGATCTATCATCAACCGGGAAAATGGATCCGTTTTGCGGCTGGGTGCTTTGGTCACGAATATGCCGCTGGATTATGACAGTCCGGACAGCTTCGGCGTCGATGATTTCTGTATGAACTGTAAAGCCTGCCAGAATGCCTGTCCGCCGGATGCTATTTATCCGGAAAAGCAAATGGTACGTGGCGTAAATAAATGGTATGTGGATTTTGATAAATGCCTGCCATTTTTTAACGAAAATACCGGTTGTGGAATTTGCCTAGCGGCCTGTCCCTGGAGCCGTCCCGGTGTACCAGGTAATTTAATCAGGAAGATTGCTAAAAAATACAGCTAAGTTCTTATTCTAAAGAGAATATAGTCTGGATTTGACATATTTTTTGAATATGGTATCATTTTTTGGTGGTTTAAAAAGTAGGAGGGTATTATGAGTGGCGATAAGGTTTAATATTTAATCACAAGAGTAATTAATTTAAGTTGGCATTTAAAAATGGAGAGAGTTATGAGTGGCGCACAAGTTTGAAAAAATTTTAAATCGATTTTAGTAACGTCGAATTTAAATAAAAAACACTCCGGTTATTCACTTGGGGTGTTTTTTATTTAAATTAATCACAAGCTTCCTTTATTTCGTAATTCTGAAATATATTTTAACTCATTACTTGATGATTTATCGTCCGGGTTGAGTTTAATGGCCTCATTATATTTTACTTCCGCCTCATCCAGTCTGTTAAGTTCTATAAGGCTATATCCCGCTCCCCTTAATGCTCGTCCTTTTTCTGTTATTTTTATTTCTGTCGGGGAAACATCAGCATCTTTAACCGATTTTTCAAAAATTTCAAGTGCTTCAATGTAGCGCTTTTCTGTTTGATAAATATGCCCCAGTTCTGATGAAAAAAGACTATTATTCGGAGATAACTGCAAAGCCTGATTAAGAGCATTCTTAGCCGCGCTCAGCCGTCCAAGTGAGATATTGATGTAGCCTTTCAAATAAAATGCAAAGGCAAATACATAAGGAATATTATAGATATTATCAGGTTTATTATTTTTTTTCGTCAAACCGCTTTGTAAGAGGCCGGTCATTGTATAAAGCATGGATTCCTGTTTTGATCGGGCGCTGAACATATTTGAATATTTATTTTGATACTTTTGCGTAAAATATTCAATTATAGGATCGATGTTAGCGTCCAGAGCTTTGGATAAGTCACCCTTCTGGATAAGCAATTGAGCCTCTTTCATATGTTGATATATTTCAGGTGGTGCATCGGATGCAACGAGAGCCAAAACCTCTTTGTTTCCATCAGCACTCATGCTGGCAATGGGGGAGGCATTAGTATTATTAGTATTTGTCGTTTTGCAACCGGGCAATTTTAAACCCAAGGCAAATATTAGTATATTTTTTTTTATTTTATCCCCCCCCCCCCCTTAAAGCTGCACCCGAAAGAATAAACTGCTTTATCAAAGTCTGTCAAATCAATAGGGCATTTGACTTATCGGGCAGGATTGATAGAGTCGTTTTTATTCAATAATAAACTGGGAGCTTGGGATGCGGGGAAAAATTTACAAATCATTTGGATTTTGCATTATTTTACTTATCAGTGCCTGTGGGTCAGATCAGTCAGATATGGCCAAAAATGATACAAGCACAATTAAAAACCAGGCGCAGAATGTGACCATTTACCGCGACCAGTGGGGTGTACCGCACATTCACGGTAAAACTGATGGAGATACTGCCTTTGGTATGGGATATGCCCAGGCAGAGGATAATTTTGATCAATTGGAACTCGGATTTATCATGGGCGTTGGCCGTTCAGCGGAAT
>Ga0116152_10002291_pt1 | contig 15601 bp, 16 predicted proteins | sample AD_UKC119_MetaG_FD_89894 | JGI IMG/M metagenome (GOLD analysis project Ga0116152, IMG submission 89894) | Active sludge microbial communities of municipal wastewater-treating anaerobic digesters from Hong Kong - AD_UKC119_MetaG | ecosystem: Engineered > Bioreactor > Anaerobic > Digestate... | reverse complement strand
CTGAATGCCCCCGAGGGACTGGATGGCTATGTCTATCTCTACGCCAAAGGCAAAGAAGATCAGTACATCAGCTACGGCAACGTGCGTGCTGCCAGAACCGGGGGCTATCAGCCTGCCGAACTGCGCCTGCCTGCTGCCACGGGTGAGTTCATCCTGAAATGGCTCAGCAGCAAGAAAGAAGTTCTGGCCGAAGCACCGCTGACCATCACTGAAGCCGAAATCAGCCTGGAGGCCCCGGAATCCGCCCCCAGAGGTACCCTGATCGAGGTTGACCTGAATGCCCCGGACGGGCTGGATGGCTATGTCTATCTCTACGCCAAAGGTAAAGAAGATCAGTACATCAGCTACGGCAACGTGCGTGCTGCCAGAACCGGGGGCTATCAGCCTGCCGAACTGCGCCTGCCTGCCGCCACGGGTGAGTTCACCCTGAAATGGCTCAGCAGCAAGAAAGAAGTGCTGGCCGAAGCACCGCTGACCATCACTGAAGCCGAAATCAGCCTGGAGGCCCCGGAATCCGCCCCCAGAGGTACCCTGATCGAGGTTGGCCTGAATGCCCCTGACGGGCTGGACGGCTATGTCTATCTCTACGCCCAGGGCAGGGACCAGTACATCAGCTACGGCAATGTGCGTGCCGACCGTATCAAGGGTTATCAGCCCGCCAGCCTGCGTCTGCCGGCCACGCCGGGTGAATACACCGTGAAATGGCTCAGCGGCAAGGATGAAGTGCTGGCGGAAACACCGCTGACAATTGCCGATGCCGACATCAACTTGCAGGTTCCGGCCCAGGTGGAAACGGGAACCGAAAACCTTGCGGTGGGCCTGAACGGCCCGGACGGGCTGGATGGCTATGTTTACCTCTACGCCCGGGGCAGGGATAAATACATCAGCTACGGCAATGTGCGTGCCGACCGTATCAAGGGCTATCAGCCAACCAGTATCAAACTGCCGGAAGTGACGGGGCAGTATGAACTCAAGTGGCTGAGCGGGAAAGAAGAAGTGCTGGCGGAAGCACCACTTGAAATCGTGGAGGAAATCACGGAAGAAAACAGCCCGGTCGAACAGCTGACACCCCAAGAACAATCCGATACGATGGAGAAACAGGCTCCTGCCGGCACCGCAGCCGCCGTCGATGATGCTGACGCTGAAGAACAGACTCCTGCAGGTGAAGCAGACGCTGGCGAACCTGCGGACGATGCAGACACTGAAACGCAGACTCCTGCAGACGGTGCAGATACCCCCGAACCTGCGGACGATGCAGACACTGACGAACCTGTTGCCACTGAAGAACAGGTTCCTGCAAACGAAGCAAACGCCGACAAACCGACTGACGATGCAGACGCTGAGATGCAGGCTCCCGCAGATGAGGCAGACACTGACGAACCCGCAGCAGCTGAAACACCGGCTCCCGTTACCGAAAGCTCGCGTGCCGGGCTGAACCCGGTTCCACCCGACGGGCTGGACAGCCTGGATGAGGCCGCACTGAAGTATTATCAGGAAATGGGACCACTGGAGCTGGCTGCCGATCTGGTGCCTCAGCCACCCTATCCGGTGTGGCGGCTGCACCTGGCCCTGCATCCGGTCATGAATGCTGATGAGGTACTAAGCGGTTATCAGGTGGAGGTCAGCCGCATCAACCTATCACCACGCCTGTATCAGCAGCTTGTTAACAACTTCGGGGCTGGCATCGCCGACAAAAGCCTGAACGACAATACCCCCAGCGACCATTACACCCTGCCCTTCACCATCGCGCAGAACGTGAATGCCGACCTGCTGGTGGATGAGGTCAGCCATGCCGAATACCCTCCCGAAGGCTCCTGCGGCCTGCTCCCTGACTGCACAGCCCTGTGGCAGGATCACGAGGACAGTGACTGGGGCATCTCCAGCACGCCGGTGCTGCAGGCTGCGCCCTGGCATCAGGATGACATCGGTGTTCCGGCACTGGTGCGGACACTGGCACAACAGGCCGGCTGGCTACAGGAGGAAAATGGCCAATACCGCTGGATCACGCCGGAAATGCCGGAAGGCATCGGTCCCGGACGGCCCTGGGTGGAGGTCACGATCGACAGCCATGCCGGTAATGGCGGCCTGCTGGTAGCGGACTGGATGGAGCGGGTTGCGGATGACAGTGTGGCCGCGCAGCTGGAGCGGGTACTGTATGACCCCGAACAACCCGAGAGCGTGCAGGCGTTCCGTGCCAACCGCTGCGCCCGTGGTGAACAGCAGGACAGCGCCAGACAGACCTGCCCCTGAACGGCCTTTGCCCACCCTGCCCGCACACGTGGCAGGGTGAGGCCCGGACCGCCCCGAAACCCCTCAGAAATCGTAGTCAATCCACCACGACACCGCCTGTCCCGGTGCGACCAGCCGCTCAAAAAACGGCTCCCATGAGAAGGTATGCTGGTTGCCCCAGATCGGGAACAGCCCCGGCACATAACTGCAGCTGGCACTGACCATGCCCAGCAGTGGGTGGCGCTGCGTAAGGGTCAGTGGCTGCCAAGCCTGCTGTTCCAGTGCCAGATAGAAACCACGTTGTTCGGGCCAGTTCTTGCGGCGGATAAAACCGTTTGCCGCCAGGTCATAACCGTCATTCTCGGGCAGTACAAACGGAATATTCAGGCGGCACAATTCATCCGTTTCCGGCTGCGGATAAAACGGATGCGGGAACCAGCTCAGCGGGATGAAACTGCTGCCCTGATTATGCAGCCGGGTATGCGAGCGTACCGTGCGCCCCAGCAGGGACACCTGCCGCTCCAGTGTCAATGCATGCGGCCCGAATGCCTGCCGGGTGAGCAGGATGAGGGATTCGGGCCGGGCATCCACCTCCCAGGTACAGAAAGACAACACGGTCTTGTCCGGCAGACTGCAGCGCCCGATACCGATAATCTCCACCTCGGCATCCGTGCCGCCCGGTGTACGCAAGGGCTGGTGGTTGAAAGCATCGGGAATGCCCTGCCCGTCAAACCAGTTGAAACCGGTGGGGAACGTGGGGCCGGACAGCAGCTCACCGTGCTGCCGGTCGGTAATCTGGAAAATATAGCCCCCGGTGCAATAACGCACCCCGAAGCGGTTCTGATCGGCAAGCGGATCAAGTATTGCGACGACAAGCTGGTCGTTTTCTAGCTGGAGCATGATGGTAATCCGTACAAACTTTCATGAAAGCGGGAGTGCTTAACAACATAGCATAACCGAACAACCGTGAAGGCGGCATGCACAGAGGCTTTACCAGACATTGGACTGGCACCAAACCTACAAAGCCAGTCCAACACCGACTTTGGGTCTGGACATGGCGACCAGGGTTTTAAAGCGTTTCACGTTGGGCTTTTGGAAAAACAGCTCACGGGTCAGCTCGTTGTATTGGTCCATGCTTTTCACTGCAAAAATCAGGACAAAGTCCCACTCCCCGGTCACGTAATAGCACTGCTGTACAAAGGGGCAGTTTTCAAAATCACGGCGTGTCGCATCCAGTTCATGGAGTTGTTCAGACTCCACTTCAATATTGGCAATGATTGTCAAACCAAACCCCAGAGCCTCCTGATCAAGCAATGTGGTGTACTGCTTGATCACACCGTTCTCCTTGAGCTTTTTCAAGCGCCGATTCACGGCAGCTGTGGACAAACTCACTTTCTCCCCCAGGTCACTTTGGGCAATATGCGCATCCTTCTGAATGACACGCAGGATTTTCAGATCAAACTCATCAATTTCAAGCATGATTTCTTCCAACCTTATGGCATCAAAACGCAATAATTTTGCGCATGGATAGCCCGTTTGGAGAATTTAGACGATCACGCTTCTTTATACCAGCCCTGTCCAAACCATTCATTTCCCCAGGGGAACAGGATTTTTCATATGACAATGCTTGTACTTGATACCGATACACGCCTTCAGCACATCGAAACCTTGGGAAAGAAAAGATTGATGCAGACAGCCAGCACGGTGGCCGATCACGTATTGCCCTGACCGATTCGGACTACAGTTTTTCAAACTCTGCGGGTGGTCTGTGTCTGTCGCCAATCCAATCGGCCTGAAGTGACCGGTTGACCCGCCAGCCAACAAGGTAGCGGGAGTACACATCAATGATAAATGCCACACAGACAAAACCCGACCCGGTCGCCACATAAGCAATATCCGCTACCCACAGCTGGTTTGGCTGGTCAGCGACAAATTGCCGTTTTGCCTTCCACCAGAAGTACATCGCCTGGCCTTAATGTAGCCAATAGGCTGCTGGACGATTGCGCTACCTGCGGGCCATGCTGGTGCGTTTCTTTATTGAGATATCGCGCCAGTAGAGAGCCTGTTTTTTGTAATAACCCGCCCATCTCAACCTACCCCTTTGCACCGGATATATAGGCAGCTGTGAGTTCATGTCCAGGAGATTCAAACAAATGCCGACACTGCCCGAATTCAATCAACCTGCCGACCCGCTCGGCCATCCAGAAGAATCCTGCGTAATTGGCCACGCGTCGGGCCTGGGCCAAGTTGTGGGTCACAATAACCACCGTATAGCGGCCTCGCAGGCGCAATATCAATTCTTCTACCACACCGGACGAAATTGGATCGAGAGCGCTACAGGGCTCATCCATCAACAGGATATCGGGTTGCAACACCAATGCGCGGGCAATACAGACGCGCTGTTGCTGGCCGCCGGACAGTGCCAACGCTGAGCTGTCGAGACGGTCGCTGATTTCGCCCCACAAGCCCACATCCCTAAATGCCTGTTCAATTTTTTGCGCACGTATGTGTCGATTCTGCACACCGTGTTCTTTCAATGGCAATTCCAGATTGCGCCAGATCGACAGCGGGAATGGGTTCGGTCTTTGGAAGATCATACCGATGCGGCGCCGGAGCCTGAGAGTATCGATGGGATCGCGTAGCAGATCCTGGCCATCAAACAGGATTTGTCCGCTAACACGGGCACCTGCGTGCTGGTCGGTGAGGCGGTTCAAGGTGGCGAGAAAACTCGTCTTGCCGCAGCCGGAAGGGCCGATCAGGGCGGTGATGCAGCCTTGGTAAATATCCAGCGAAACCTGGGACAACACGGTTTTTTCACCATAACTGACGGCAAGATCCCGAACCTGCAGCAAGGGTTGAGGCACGCAACAGGGCGCACCCGGTTCGATTTCCCCGAGTGTATAGGGATTCGCCTGTTGCTGATTCATGATGCGACCAACCTCCGTTTGAACCAGTTGTCCACCAGACTTTGAGCCAGGGTGTTGAGTGAAATGATCAGAACCACCAGTACCAGTGCGGAGGCATAGGCCGCACCGTCACCACCGGTGACATTCATGGACAAATCATAGATGTGCACCGCCAGAGCCCGGCCGGAATCCAGTAGCGATTCCGGCATCCGATCCACATAGCCACTGGTGAATAACAGCGCGGCGGTTTCGGCGGTGGCACGGCCGATGCCCAGCACCATTCCCGCCACGATCGCGGGTCGGGCCGCCGGTAACAGGATATGCCAGATCGCCGTACTGCGAGTCATGCCAAGCGCCAGTGCGCCCAGGCGCCAGTCATCGCTCACTGCCCGCAAACCGGATTCGCAGGTACGTACAAACACCGGCAGAATCATGCAGGCCAGAGTCAGTCCCCCGGATAGCAGCGAGAAGCCCATACCAAGATAAATACTGAAAAATGCATTACCAAACAGGCCATAAACGATGGATGGCACACCAGCCAGGATATCCAGGGTAATGCCGGTATGGACGGCAAAACGGCTGTTTCCGGGGGCAAATTCCGACAACCAGATGGCTACCCCCAAGCCCAGTGGTAAAGCAGCGGCCAGCGCAATCAACAGTATCCACAGCGTGGAAATCAATATGGGGCCGATACCGCCGCTGCGTCCGGCATCGACAGGCTCTGCAAACAAAAAGGTCCAGGAGATGTGCGCAAGGCCTTCAATCAGCACATCACCCAACACCCACAGCAGGGATGCCACCACCAGTAGGGCACACCCCAACATCAGCCAGGCAAAGAGACGATCAGCCACGGCGAGCAAACGCCTGGCTTTGGCGGTTCACGCGCTGCGCTACCCAGGACAGCAGCCACACCAACAGGGTTAACAATAAGCCCGATGCAAACAAACTGGCGCGGTGATCCCCCATCGCATAGGCCATCTCCAGGGCAATATTGGCTGTCAGCACACGAACGGGCTCAAATAAGCCCGAGGGAAACTGGACGACATTGCCTGCCACCATGAGTACCGCCATGGTTTCCCCCAGGGCCCTGGCCGTCGCGAGAAGCGCACCGCTGGCAATACCCGAACGGGCCGCGGGCAACAGAACATGGAGTATTTGGGTTTTGCGGCGCAAGCCCAGCGCCATGCTGCCAGCCAGTAGATCTTTGGGCACGCTGGCCAGCGCGCCGGCGCTGGTCAGGGCGATGGTTGGCAGGATCATCAATGAAAGCACCAGCATCGCGGCCAGCAGCGATGTCCCCGGCGCCTGCCATTTCGTAATCAGAGGCACCAGACGGGTCAAGCCCCACAGGCCAAATACCACAGAGGGAATTCCGGCCAGCAAGTTAAGGAGCAGGCGAAAGCCCCGAGCCGTGACAGGCGATGCGTAAAATTCCAGATAAATCGCATTGGCCAGCCCCAGCGGCAGTGCCAGCAGCACGGCTCCCAGCGTGACGGCTATCGACGCCAGAATCATCGGTGTCATGCCAAACCGGCCTTCCAGTGGATACCAGCCCGGGTTCTGTAGCAGACCAAGCCACTGACCTTCATGCCAGAGGCTGGCGAGGAAGGGCCAGGATTCATTCAGCAAAAACAGCACAATGAGCATCAGCAGTAGCGCCACCCCGACAGACAACAGGCCGAGCATCTGACCTAATCTGCGGTCCACCCGGTTGATTGAACGCTGCCTTACAATGCTCATCACGCTCACCTGGGCCTTAAGGCGCAACAAAAAACTGTGCTTCAACCAGGTCTTTGACCGCAGCCGACTGGGCAAAGGTGATGAAATCCCCAGCTAAACCGACAGGCATGCCTGTTACGACCAGGTTCAGTTGACGCGACAGGGGGTAGTGACCTTTGGCGACAGCTTCGACCGTCGCGGCCTGGCCCGCCATGGGCAGTAATTTGATGGGAGTACCTCGGGCTTCTTCGTATTCAGCGGTACCGATGGACACGTATCCAATGGCCCCCGGATTGCCCGAGACGGTTTTGATACCTTGCTGGTTGTCCCCGATCACCACCTGGGCTTTGATCTGACTGTTCTTCAAAGCAAAGTGTTGCAGAAATAGCTCCAGAGTGGAGCGGCCTTCGGCCTTGGTGACCACGGTGATCGGCAAGTCTGCCCCGCCGACCTGCTGCCAGTTGCGGATCTTGCCGGTATAGATAGCAATAATCTGGGTATCGCTGAGCTCGCCCACCACATTGCTTTTATGGAGGATGATGCCGATACCATCCATGGCAATAAGAAAGGCGGTGAGATCCTGCTCTGAGGGTTTCAGTGCTCGGGATACCATACCGATATCCGCCAGGCCCATGCGTGCATCGTTGATGCCTCGCGATGACCCGCCCATCTGGACATCGATTCGGACACCGGGGTGCCGTGCTTCATATCGTTTGGCAATTTCCGAGGCCAAAGGCGCGACAGTGCTTGAACCGGTCAGGGTCAGGCGACCCTCCGCTGCGTGAGCAAGCGACAGTGTTGCCATGGTGGACAGTAGAAACAACATTTTTGACAGTAAGCGCATCATGCCAGTTTCCTCATAGCGGCCACGATAGAGCGGGCGGAGCGGCCGGTGCATAGCAGCAATACCCGCCGGCGTGAACAGGTGGTCGGCGCCGGCTCGCGTCAGCCTTGGCGTCTGTCAACAGCATGGGCCTGCCTGCGTCGAATCTGCCGCTGTCTCGAATGGCATCACCAACCCGCAACCTTCGAACAGGCCAAAGTGATGCTTGAAATCGCCAATAAAAATGAAATGCCCGGCAAACCGCGTATCATGCAGCATTCGCCAGGTATTACCGCAAACAGGGAACACCCGCCCCGCCTCAATGGCATGATGCTTGTCGAGCGTAAAACGGTGCGGGCTATTGGGGATGGTGCCTGTGTAAATCACCGCCTGACCATAATCTTCACAGGCACTTTCCAGCCCATCCAGCTTGAACAATCGGTAAGTTGCCGAGAAAAACCGCAGGTTTCCGGTTTGCTCGGCCAGCACGCTATCGGTTACTTCCAGAGGACGGTCCTCCACCAGACGCGGGTCGACAAAACCAGCGGCATTGGCCAGGCGTAGAAAGTCATTCCAGTACAGCGCACCACCCAGGCACTCCCCATATAAAACAGCATCGTTTCGCACCGTATCGGGCACCCGACGATCGGCATAAATATCCGAAAAATAAAACTCGCCACCGGGTTTAAGTAAACGCTCAACACCCGCCAGCACAGCTGCCTTGTCTGGCGACAGATTGACCACACAATTGGATACGATGACATCGAAGGAGCCCGGCTCCAGATCCAGTTCATCGAGCTTTTCGATATAGCCTTTGATAAAACGGACATTGGCATAACCAAAAGTCTCCGCATGCCATGCCTGATGAGCCTGTGCCACCGCCAACTGTTCATCGGTCATATCGACACCGACCACTTCACCGGTGGCACCGACGAGTTGCGCCAATGCATAGACATCGCGTCCGGAACCACAGCCCAGGTCCAGTACCCGGCAGCCTTCCAGCAAAGAAGGACAAACCAGCCCACAGCCGTAATAGCGGGACAGCACCTCGGGATGAATACGGCCCAGCAGTGGCTTCAGCCAGTCCGGCAGGCTGCTGATGTCACAGCAGGCAGTGGTTTTCAGGTCGGCAGTGCTTTGCAACTGTTTTCCGTAATAATCCTGTACAACTTCATGCATGGCTTGTGCTCCACAATGTTTGCAATTTACCCACCAGGCGTCTTCGACACGGATTGCCCTGTACATGGCAACCAACCTGCGGGCAGCCATTGCAGATCCTGCGGTTCGTCAATATCGTGTAACAGTTCCAGAACTTTGAGCGTCCAGCCTGCCACCTGAATACGCCGTCGCGTCAGTTCGGCAACGGCTGAGGTGCTCCAGGGCATATTCATAAACACGGAAGGCAGATACTCAGACAACCCCAACAAGGCGTAGCCGCCATCGCTAACAGGGTGCAGGCAGGCGTCGTGTTGATTGAGTGAGGCGGCCGCCACTTGTAATCTGTCAGCCGTCAGGCCGGGGCAATCAGTGCCGATAAGCAGCACGGCTTCCCGTTGAGCAATAACTCGCTGCGCAGCCCTTGCCAGCCGCTCACCCAGATCACCTTCACCTTGCTCAGACCAGGTGACTGCTGACGGGATTGCCAATTCCCGCCACACAGGGTGCCGTGCAGAGGGCGAGACACACAGCTCCACCGGCCCAATATCGGCGGCCATAGCCTCCGCAACACAATGATTCAGCAGTTTTCGGGCGAGGCTGGCGGCACCGGCTGTGCCCAGTGCGCAGCTGAGCCGGGTTTTCGCCAGGCCCGCCAATGGCGCCTTGGCGAAAATGACAACACGAACCGTTTTCATGGCGCAATTAACCACGGGCTTCACCGGTACTGGCGGGCTAATTGTTCGGGCGATTCGCCCCGCCAATAGGCCCAGCGCAGACACCACATCAGCCAGATCGTTTTCCAGACACCATTGTCCAGCCATCGTCGTCCCGAGGTAATAACCCGTGAACGCAGACAGGCTGGACGCCCCTGCTGTTTCAGGCGCTTCGACAGTTCGACATCTTCCATCAACGGTTGATCGGGAAAGCCACCAACTGCGTTGAACACCTTTCGTTTCACGAAGATAGCCTGATCACCTGTGGCAACTCCGGTGAGCCTGGAACGGCAATTCATCAACAGGGCCACGACCAGCAACATCCACTTATCACCCGAGATTTTCACATCGAATCTGCCCCAACACCTGTGCTTCATTATCCGGGATATCATCTGATCCGCGCCCTCGGGTAATCGGCTATCGGCATGTAAAAACAGCAAGGTAGAGCCCTTCGCCTTGTCGGCTCCGGCATTCATCTGTCGCGCGCGCCCCCGAGGGGATCTCAGCACGGTAAAGCCAATGGCTTCAGCCACTTCAGCCGAGCCGTCACTACTGCCCCCATCAACCAGCAAAACCTCACAGTCTTTGCGCTGCCATTGCTGCAAATGGGCCAGCAACCCTGGCAGCAATTCAATTTCATTGAGTATGGGCACAATAATGGATAAGACCGGATACAGATGATGTACCCGGCCCTTTTCATCTTTTATTGAGGTGCCAGTCATAATCCAGAAACTCAATATCAGCATCGTCATTGCTGAGTTTTTTCACCATGGAGTTGGACAGTTCAAGGTCGCTAGTGTGAGCCAACAGGAAGTCCTCCAACCGTCTATATCCATGCCAACCTTTTTCGAAATCTTCGCGATACCATTTGAATATCGATGACAGTTTAATAATGTCGCCATCCTCGCGATTTCGGCTTCGATCAGCCAGGAATAGCGCCATCTGCTCATCCAGTTGCTGCTCGAGCTTGTTGCCGCTATAGGCTGCAGCTCGCAGAGCCGGACAACCAATACTGGCGCAGTTGACCGCAAAGTGAATGCGAGGGTCGTTATAACGCCCGGAACCCCGAATCAATTTGTGTTCGATATTGTCCAGCGTCCGTGTTTCACCCAACAATGACACAAACTCTTTACTCCATGGCGAGCTTAAGAATCCACCCAGATCCTTAATGGACTCCAAATTTGGCCAGACCGTCAGAATCAGTTCCACGGTCCAGGCATTGTAGGCATTGATCAGAAAGGCCAGCTGGTCAGGCTTTGACCACTGATCGAACTGTTTCTCTGACACCAGAGACAGCGCACTCAAATACTGTTTGAGATCCCGCTGATCGTTTTTAAACCCCTGATAGTCCACTGCCGTGGCTTTGCCATCATTCACCGGGTGGACATAAGCTGAAAGCAGCTTGTCCCAAGGCCCATGGTCGAAGGCCGAGTGCACCGGCGTTTCAGCCCAGGCCATCGGTACGGCCAGCAACGCCAGCATCAGCATCTTTACTATCTTGTTCATTACCATGACCGCGTCTCCAGGAGTGATATTTCTCTAGCCATGCCAACACGCGTTGCGGTGCGTGTGCGCGTTTCCATTCACCGGCGGCATATTTGTTGGCTTCCGCCCAGGTGGGATAGGCATGAATGGTGCCCAGTATCCTGTTCAAGCCCAGGCCGTGCTTCATCGCCAATACGAATTCCGCCATCAAGTCGCCGCCGTGTTCCCCGACAATGGTGACACCCAGGATGCGATCCCTGCCCGGCTCCGTCAGAACTTTCACAAACCCGAGCGCGACACCATCGGCAATAGCGCGGTCGAGATCGTCAAGCGCATAGCGTGTCACTTCCACGGCAATGCCTTTTTCCTTCGCTTCCTGCTCGTTCAATCCAACACGGGCCACTTCCGGATCGATAAAGGTAGTCCAGGGGATCACCCGGTAATCCACTTTGAATTTTCTGAATTGACCAAATAAAGCATTAACCGCCGCATACCAGGCCTGATGAGCCGCTGTATGGGTGAACTGATAAGGTCCCGCCACATCGCCGGCGGCGAAGATATTGGGATACAGTGTTTCCAGGTAGTCATTGGTGACAATGGTGCGGTTGGTTTCGATGCCCAGCTCTTCAAGGCCGTAACCTTGCAGCCTTGCCACTCGGCCCACCGCGCAGAGCAAGGCATCGAATTCGATGCTTTTTTCCGTCCCTTTGTGCTCCACAATCAGACGTTTGTGTTCGCCATTGGCGTCGCTGATTTTCTCAAAATGAAGCGCCTTGTGGTCGGTCAATACGGCCACACCGTCCTGCTCCAGGGATGCCTTGGCGAGTGCACCAACCTCCTCGTCTTCCCGGATTAGAATGCGCGGCCCCATTTCAACTTGAGTGACTTGAGAGCCCAGACGAGCGAAGCTCTGCGCCAACTCGCAGCCGATAGGTCCGCCGCCCAGCACGACCAAACGCCTGGGCGCCTCATCCAACTTCGCAAATTCGTCCCACAGCGTATCGCTGGTGACATAACCCACTTCCTCAATGCCGGGCAAAGGTGGCACAAAGGGCCGCGCGCCGGTTGCCAATACCACCGAACGGCTGGTCAGGCGTTGTACTTTTCCATCATTGCGCTTTATTTCGACCGTCCAGGGGTCAAGCAGCCTGGCATAGCCCTGAATCACCTCCACGCCAAGCCCTTCGTAGCGCTCAATGCTGTCATGCGGTTCAACCCTGGCAATAACCTCGTGTACGCGCTGCATGACCCTGCGAAAGGAAAATACCGGTTCACTGCTGTGCAACCCCCTTAGCTCAAGACCATAGTGATCAGCCCGGCGTATCTGCTTTGCCAGTTTGGCGCTTTTTATCAGCGCCTTGCTGGGCACGCAGCCATAGTTCAGGCAGTCACCACCCATTTTATGGGCTTCAATGAGGGTCACTTTCGCCTTGACCGCTGCCGCGATATAGGCGGAGACGAGCCCACCGGCGCCCGCGCCAATGACGATCAGGTTACGATCGAAGTGTGCAGGTTTCTGAAATTTGGCGTAGACACGACGAGCCTTGATCACAGCCAGTGCTTTTTTAGCGATAAGCGGGAATACCCCCAACAGCGCAAAAGACAGCAACAGGACCGGCGATAAAATACCGCCAAGACTGTCGATCTGTGCCAGTTGGGTTCCGGTGTTTACGTACACCAGGGTGCCTGCGAGCATGCCCAGCTGGCTGACCCAGTAGAACGTGGCTGCACGGATGGGTGTCAGCCCCATCAGCAAGTTGATCAGAAAAAACGGGAATACCGGAACGAGCCGCAAGGTAAACAGATAAAAAGCGCCTTCTTTCTGAACCCCATCATTGATCGGCTTCAGCCGCTCGCCGAAGCGGGTTTGTACGGCATCCCTGAGCAGGTAACGCGAGGCCAGAAAAGCCAGAGTGGCACCGATTGAACTGGCAAAGGAGACAATAATCGCGCCCCATAGCAGACCAAACAACGCACCCGCCGCCAGTGTCATTACGGCGGCGCCAGGCAGGGACAGCGCAGTCACCGCAACATACAGCAGCAAAAACCCACCACCAAGCAGAAAGGGACGGGATTGACGCCAGTCATCGAATTGCAGCAACCCGGACTTCAAGCCTTCCAGCGTCAGCAGCTGGTCAAGGTCAAACCAGAAAAAGCCAACGATCAGTGCCCCGATCATCGCTAACAGGACTGCTTTTTTCATCGGAGTGCTCCGCCGTTGTCGTTTCTATCGAATTGATGATCCATCTTCATTCGCATTACTCGAATGCACCGCCGCAGCTGCTGCCCTGGCCAGCGGTGCAACCAAAGCAATGATCCGCCACGCAAATGGGTTTGCCGTTGATCTCATCAGCGAGCAGGTCGCGTAAGTGCTTGGGCTTACCGCCTGACAATGGCAAGCCGAGTTGCTGATTGAAATCACAGTCGTACAGGTAACCTTGCCAGTCCACGCTCAGCAGTGAATGGCACATCACCTGTTCGAGGTTGTCCTGCTGAAAGTTATCCTTCAGCAGCTTCATGTAATCATTGAACTGGCCCCTGGAAATCAGCGTTGAACCAAAGCGTTTGATAGGCATATTGGCCAGGGCATAAAGGTGATTGAATTCAATGCCAAAATGTTCACCTAGCTCACGCTTATAGTCGGCTTCCAGGCCCTGCTGATTTGGTGGCAGGGATGGTCCCTGCGGGTTGTAAACCAGGTTAAGTTTCAGCCCGGCACCCGGCCGCCCATAACCCAGCGCATTGAGCTTCTGCAGCCCGGCAATACTTTTGTCGAATACCCCTTTGCCACGCTGTTTGTCCACGTTTTCAAGGGAATAGCAAGGCAGTGAAGCCACCACTTCAACGTGATGCTCCGCCAGAAATTCCGCCAGCCCCTCCTGGTTCGGTTCAAACAGGATAGTCAGGTTGCAGCGGTCAATCACATGCACCCCGGCTGCACGTGCCTCGGCCACCAGGTAACGAAAGTCTTCATGCAGCTCAGGTGCACCACCGGTCAGATCGAGGGTGTTGATTTGACGGCTCGTGAGCACAGGAAGAATCAGTTCCAGGGTTTCCCTGGCCATCATTTCCTCGCGGTTGGGACCGGCGTTGACATGGCAATGCAGGCAGCGCTGGTTGCACTTGTAACCCAGGTTGACCTGTAGGATTTCCAGGGTTTTACGCCGTATTGCTGGAAAGTCAGTCAGTTCCAGCAGAGGCAGGGTTGCACGCATCATTTTCTCCAGCATCAAATGTCAAATTGACGGACCTTGATGCTTGGTCGATACATTCATGAGAATCCTTACAACTAATTTATGCTGAAACTTTCTCGGCCTTCCTTCCCGGCCTGAACGGCGCCAACCAAAAAAGCAACAGCGATAACTTCCGATACGATGTAAGAATTCATGTACCCAGTACGACCAAGATTCAAATCATGCCACCCGCAGGAACACGGAATGAAAATTGCAGCACGCACGGGTAACGCCCTCAGTACGGCCCATTGGGAAAATGGCTGGCATGCCTTGCCGGAATCCACATTGACCGTGCCCCGGGAATGGCGCACAGACCTGATCGACGGCGCACAGGAACGTAAGGACATGGTCAAATTTCTGTTAAAGGAGCATGGTAATTATTCTTGGCTCACTGAAACCGGTGGCGCCACCATCCTGAAAAACGGCATTGAGTTCGCAGCGACCTACTTCATCATGCTGTTGATGTTGCTCTTCAGTGGCGCTGGACGCTACACCAGTCTCGATTATTGGATAGCGCGCCGGTATCGCACAGCGCGAGCGACATCCTTGCAGTAATCCTGAGGCGATACCATGTCCCGACTGACGTTCTTTTTCCTGGAAACCCTGGGCCGAATCGGTTCCTCCATTTTTGCCGGCACCCTGGTGTCCTGCCTGATCCTCGGTCGCATGGAATGGCTGCACATCATACTGATGGGTAGCGGCCTGCTACTGATGGGAAGCAGCTTCCCCATCGCACCGGAACGATACAAGACCTATCAACTCCCCAACCCACAAGATGACAAAACATGAGCGATTTTACCTTTCATACGCCCGATACGGCACCCGGTGCAGCCAGACCCGTGTTGGAGTCCGCACAAAAGAAACTGGGCTTTGTGCCCAATCTCTATGCGGGGCTGGCGAATGCACCCGCTACTTTACAGGCATACCTTTCCTTGTCGGATCATTTTGCGAATACCAGCCTGAGTCCTGTCGAGCAGCAAGTCGTATTACTCGCAACCAGCGTGGAGAATGGCTGTGAATTTTGCGTGGCGGCACATTCCATGATCGCCAAAGTCATGGCTGGCGTACCAGACGACGTAGTTGCGGCATTACGTGAGGAAAAAGAGCCCGATGATCATGGGTTGGCAGCCCTTACCGCCTTCACGCTGGCAGTGGTACGGGAACGTGGATGGGTCTTGAATCACCCAGCTTATGCCCGTTTTCTTGAAGCAGGTTGTGCCTCTTGCAAAACTCCTAACAACGTCAGCGGAGACCTACCTCTGACATAATGATTTGCGTTTTTCGCGCAGTTGTCGATAGCGATTTAATGCCTTGAGCTCAACTCTGAGCTGTTTT
>Ga0116152_10002287_pt1 | contig 15609 bp, 13 predicted proteins | sample AD_UKC119_MetaG_FD_89894 | JGI IMG/M metagenome (GOLD analysis project Ga0116152, IMG submission 89894) | Active sludge microbial communities of municipal wastewater-treating anaerobic digesters from Hong Kong - AD_UKC119_MetaG | ecosystem: Engineered > Bioreactor > Anaerobic > Digestate... | reverse complement strand
GGCATCCCCTTTGTCGGCTCTCTGGCGCTGATCCTGGGCGGTGTCCTGCTGTTCGTATTGGCGCTGGTGATCCTGGGGTATCTCATCTCGACCGTGTCGCGCACGCAGATGCAGGCCATGCAGATCACCTTTTTCTTCTTCCTGCCGTCGCTGATGCTGTCGGGATTCATGTTCCCCTATCGCGGCATGCCCGGCTGGGCGCAGACCCTGGGCGAGATCTTTCCCCTGACCCATTTCCTGCGCCTGATCCGGTCGGTGATGCTGAAGGGCGCGGATGCCGCGACGGTGGCCGATTCGCTCGCGGTGCTGACGCTCTTCGTGCTGGTGTTCTCGCTGGTCGCGCTGCTGCGATTCCGCCGCACCCTGGACTAGGCCGCCGCCCGCGTCGGCGGCGCTAGTCCTCGTCGCCGCCCTCGCCCGGTGGAACCGTCGCCGCCAGGTGATCGACCAGCCGGAACAGCACGTCGAAGAACACCGCGCGATCAGCCGGGGCGATGTCCTGGAACCAGGTGTCGTGGCGCGCGGTCATCGCCTTGCGCACCGCCACCGCCAGGCGCACCCCCTCGGGGGTCAGAGTCAGCCGGTTCGCGCGCCGGTCCTCGGTGCTGCGGCGCCGAATCAGGACGCCGCGTTTCTCCAGCCGCTGCACGACCCGCGTGACCGCCGATTTCTTCAGCACCAGCGAGGCCGCCAGATCGTTTTGCGTGACGCCGGGGTTGGTATCCACCACCGCCAGCACCCCGACATCCCCCGCGTCCAGCCCGAACTCGGCCCGCAGATCGTCGGCCGGCGCGCGCAGCAGGAAGCGCAGGCTGCGCGTCAGGAACGGCAGGTCGCCAGCCAGCCAACCGGCGCGCACCACCGCCCCCGACCGAAAGCGGAACGCCCGGTCGTCGCTCTCGTGTGGCTGTGTCGTATGATCGTTGCCCATGTCCGCACCCTGCCCATCGGGCCGGTCCGGCGCAAGGGCCCAACAACCGGTTTGACGCCCGGTGACGGTCGTTGTTAGCGTGGTTCGTTCCAAGCGAGTCGCCCGATGCCCGCCCAGATCCTGCTCTTTGGCCACGGCGTGCCGCTGTCCGATCCGGTGCTGGCCGGTCTGGCGGTGCGCGACGTGACACGCCTTTACCGCGCGCCGATCCCCGGCAGCCGGGTGGCCCCGCTGCTTGAGCCCTTTCTGGACCCTTTCGTGCGCGCCTTCCTGCTGGGGCTCGAGGCTGGCGCCTTTCAGGACGCGTCGCTTGTGGTGATCTGGCGGCAGGGCGCGGGCGCGCTGCATGCCTACCGCTACGCGCAGGAACTGCGCCGCCTGGGCCTGGTGCCGGCGCTGCCCAGGCTGCACCTGTGGAACCGCACCGGAGGCGAGACCGAGGCCGCGCGCGCCTTTGACGCCACCCAGGACGCCGCGCTGGCCGCGCTGACCGCCGGCCTGCCGCGCGGTCCCGTGCTGGACCGCGAGGGGCCGCTGGCGGTGCTGGACGCGCGCCAGGCGGCGGGGCTGATCTCGGGCAGTCTGGCCTTTGCGCATCGGCTCAAGGCCCGCGCGACGGGCCTGCCCGCCGCGACCGAAACCGCGGGTCAGACCAGCGGCCCCCGGCTGGCGCTGGCCGGGGCGCCCCTGGGCAGCGACCGGCTGCACCGCTGGCTCGATCGACAGGGCCAGTTGGTGCTGGACCTGCAAGGCCCCGACGTGCCCAACCGCTACCCGCTGGAGCGGATGCTCGAACGGCGCGGGGTCGAAATCCTGGTCTGGCAGGTCGATCCCCACGACGACCTGCACGGCTGGAAGGCCCCGGCGACGCACGCGCTTTGCCGCCGACTGGGCATCCGCTTTGTCGATCTGGGCTATATTCCCGCCTTTGCCAGCTTTCGCGACCTGCCCGAGGTGTTGCCGTGACACTGTCCTGCACCGCTCAGGCGGCCGCCTATCAACGCGACTGGACGAAAAGCCTGCGCGCCCGTCTGGCCGCCGGCGAGGCCTATGCCTTTGCCAATGCCGACACCCCGCTCGAGGTGTTCCACGCGCTGGGAATGCCGGTGGTGGTGAACCAGTGGTGGTCCTCGGTGATCGCCGCCAAGCAGCTCAGCGCGCTGCATCTCGATGCTTCGGAACGGGCCGGGTTTCACGGCCGGCTGGCCAAGTATTCCGCCCTGCCCCTGTTCGCCGCGCAGGACGGCCGCCCCGAATCCCAGCCCTGGGGTGGCCTGCCCCATCCGGGCCTGCTGTGCGCGCGCGCCAGCGCCGACGACCACCCGCTGATCTTTGCCGAATGGGCGCGGCTGACCGGCGCGCCGCTGCGCATCCTCTCGGCTCCCGGCCATGACGCGCCCGCGCCGGACTGGTGGACGCCCCTGCGCGACCCATGGGAGGACGAGGTCGGCACCGCGCGCCTGGACCTGATGGTGGCCGAGATCGCCGATCTGACCGCCCTGGCCGAAACGGTCGCAGGCCGCCGGACCGAGGACGGGGCGCTGGCCGCGCTCATGGCGCGCATCGACCGGCAGGAGCGGCTGTTCGACGAGACCGCGCAACTGATCGCCGACGCCCCGCGCCTGCCCGTCCGGATCTCCGAGATGATCCCCAATGTGATGATCCCGCAGTGGCACCGCGGCAGCGACTGGGCGCTGGCCCATGCCACCCGCTTCCGCGACGCGGTGGCGGCCCGCATCGCCGAGGGCGCGGCCGTCTGCCCCGATGAGCGCGTGCGCATGATGTGGATCGGCGCCGGGCTTTGGTTCGACACCGGTTTCTATACCCGGTTCGAGGACCAGGGCGCGGTCTTTGCCTGGTCGATGTATCTGCCCTTTGCCGCCGACGGCTACCTGCGCGCCGACCATGGCGACCCGATGCGCGCCCTCGCCGCGCGGGTCATCGACCTGAACGAACACCTGCACCAACCGCCCTGGGCTGGCGCCTGGCACGTCAAGGAGGCCTTGCGCCACCGTATCGACCTGGCGGTCATCATCGTGCCGGCCAGCGACCGCCCCTCGGGCTATGGGACGAATTTCATCGCCCGCGCCCTGAACGAGGCCGGAATCGCCTGCGTGATGATCGACGCCGACATGGTCGATGCGCGCGCCTGGGACGGCGAACGCGCCCACCGCCTGGTGTCCGAGGCGATCGACCGGGTCTTGCAAAAAGGTCGTTGACAGAGTCATCAAATAGTTCATCCTGTGAACCAATGCGGAGGACAGGATGACGACGCCACAGGCCCTGGCCGGTCTCAAGGTTGCGGATTTCAGCCATGTGGTGGCGGGTCCCCTGGCGACGCATTTCCTGGCCCTGAACGGCGCCGAGGTCACCAAGATCGAACCCCCTCGCGGCGACCCGTTGCGCAACTATACCCTGGACCCCGCCCAGCGCGGCCTGTCGCCGGCCTTTGCCGGGATCAACGCGGGCAAGCGGTCGCTGGTGCTGGACCTGAAGACCCCGCAGGGGCGCGAACGCGCCGAGGCGGTCATCGCCGGCTCGGACGTGGTGGTCGAGAATTTCCGCCCGGGCGTGATGGCGCGGCTGGGCCTCGGGGCAGAGGCGATGCGGGCGAAATACCCGCATCTGATCTGGTGCGCGGTGTCGGGGTTCGGGCAGACCGGGCCCATGGCCGATGTCGCGGCGATGGACCAGATCGTGCAGAGCCTGTCGGGCGTGATGCTGCTGTCGGGCCTGCCCGACGACCCGGCGATGCGCGTGGGCTTCCCGCTGGTCGATACCTTCACCGGGCTGCTTGCCGCCTTTGCCATCCAGACCGCGCTCTTGCAGCGCGAGCGGGGGCTGGTGCAGGGGCAGGAAATCGACGTGGCCATGCTGGACGCGGCGCTGGTGATGATGCTGTCGGTCGTGAACCCGCTGCTGATCGCGGGCGAGGAACCGGCGCGCACCGGCAACCGCGGGTTCAGCCGCGCGCCGACCTCGGACACGTTCGCCTGCGCCGAGGGCGCGATCACCCTGGGCGCGGTCGAGGACGGGCATGTCGCCCGGACCCTTGAGGTTCTGGGCCTGGGCGACCTGCTGGCGCGCCCCGAATTCGCCGACCGGGCGCAGCGGGCGGCCCATGCCGATGCGCTGGCCGCCCGCATGGCGGCGGTGCTGGTCACCCGCCCCGCCGCCGACTGGGAGGCCGCGTTTCGTGCCGTGGGCATTCCCGCGGCCCGGGTGCAGACCGCCGCGCAGGCGCTGGCGATGCCGCAACTGGCCGGGCGCGACCTGTTCCTGACGCTGCCCGACGGGCGGCGCATCCTGAATGCGGGGTTCCGTTTCCGAACGGGCGGCCCCGGAACGACCCGCCCCGCCCCCGCGCTGGGGGCGATGGCGGACCAAGACGCAGCATCGTGATCCAAGGGAGGAGGATACAGCATGACCAAGGCACTGACCCTGAGCGCGGCCCTCGCCGCCGCTCTGACCATCGCCGGCACCGCCGGCGCGCTGGATTTGCGCCTGTCGGTGGAAACCCCGCCAGGCCATGTCCGCAACCAGGCGGCCGAACATTGGGCGCAGGCGATCCATGACTTGTCGAACGGCGAGATCACGGTCGAGGTCTTCCCCTCGGGGCAGCTCTACAACTCGGCCGATGCGATCCGGGCGCTGGCATCGGGCGCGCTGGACATGTCGATTCAGGCCTCGCCCACGCTCAGCCGGCTTGAGCCGAATCTCAGCGTCATCACCCTGCCGATGTTCTTTGGCGCCTCGGTCGATCAGGTGCGCGGCGTCCTGGACGGCCCGTTGGGACAGGAATTGTGGGCGATGCTGGCCCGGCGCGGCATCACCGTGCCGACCGGCGGCCAGTTCGAATTCGCGCCGAACAACACCGCCTACACCACCGAGCCCGCGTCCAGCTACGAGGACCTGGTGGGCCGCACCGTCGCCACCCCGCCCAGCCCGGTGGTGGTGCAGATCATGGGCGCGATGGGGATCAACGGCGTCGCCACCCCGCGCACCGAGATCGTGCTGCAACTGACGCAGGGCCAGATCCAGGGCCTGGGCTCGGTCACCGACCTGACCATCTCGGGCGGTCGCCTGTGGGAGGCGGGCATCCGCTACGCCTTCAATGACAACGCCGGCTGGGGGGTCTACATCCCGCTGGTGTCGTCGCGCGCGCTCGACGCGATGACCGAGGCCCAGCGCCAGGTCGTCAACGACGCCTGGGCCGAGACCGTCGGCTGGGCGCGCGACGAAGCGGCCCGCGAACTGGCGCAGGCCCGGGCGACGAACGAGGCGCAGGGCATCACCTATGCCGACCCCTCGGAAGAGACCGTGGCGGCGATGCGGGCGCGGATGATGGACCTGCAAGGCGAGATTGTCGCCGCCTCGGGCATGGACGCGGATTTCGTCGGCCGCGTGCAGGCGTCGCTGAGCCAGTGAGCCACCGGGACCCCGGTGCGCCGGTGCGCCGGGGTCCCCATTCTTGCCGGAGCCGGGCATGATCGACCGAATCCTGACGATCTGGTCGCGGATCGAAACCGCGCTGATTGGCCTGCTGGTGCTGTGCGCGTTGGCGACCTTCCTGGGGGGCGCCGCGGTGCGGGTGCTGGCGCCGCAGCACGCGGTGGACTGGGCCGAGGAGATCGCGCTCTATTTCATCATCTGGGCGACGGCACTGGCGGGATCGACCCTGGCCGCCGAGGGACGCCACATCAACACCGAAATCGCCCTGTCCGGCGCGCCGGCGGGCGCAGGCCGGACAGGGCGGTCACGCTGGCCACCGGCGTGCTGACCCTGGCGTTCTGCGCCGCCGTCGCCTGGTATGGCTGGGAGGCCTTCCGCTTCTCGCTGATGCTCGATGACCGCTCGGCCTCCAGCCTCAGGGTGCGGCAGGCCTGGGCGCTGTTCCTGGCGCTGCCCCTGGGCATGGGCCTTTTGGTCGTCCGCATCCTGCTGCTGGCCCTGACGGGTCGCGCCATCACCGGCAACGAAACCCAGGGGGGCAACTGATGGAGGCGATCCTGGGTCTGGGCGGCATGTTGGTGCTGATGGCCCTGGGCGCGCCGGTCTTCGTCGCGCTGGGCACCGCCGCGCTGGTCATGCTGGCGTTCGAGGGGCGGCCGCTGATGGATGCGGCGATGACCTCGATCTCGGGCATCAATTCGACGACCTTCCTGGCGGTGCCCTTTTTCGTGATGGCCGCGACCTTCATGCAGCGGGGCGGCATCGCGCGCATCATCATCGACGCGGCCGAGGCCTGGGTCGGCCACATGCGCGGCGGGCTGGCGCTGGTCTGCGTGCTGGCGACGACCCTGTTCGCGGCGATCTCGGGCTCGTCGGTGGTGACGGCGATGGCGATGGGCACATTTCTGATCCCGGCGATGGTGGCGCGCGGTTACGACCGGCCCTTTGCCCTGGGCACGGTCGGGGCCTCGGGCACGCTGGGAATCCTGATCCCGCCGTCGCTCAGCATGATCCTCTATGGACTGATCGCCGAACAATCGGTGCCGCGCCTGTTCCTTGCCGGGGTCATCCCCGGGCTTATCCAGGCGGCAATCCTGGCGGTGGTGGTCATGGTGCTGTCGCGCAAGCGCGGCTATGCCTCGGGCACGCGGGTCAGCCGGGCCGAGTTCCTGCGCCGCAACCTGCGCGCCGTGCCGGCGCTGTTCATCCCGGTGTCGGTGTTCGTGGGCATCTACACCGGCATCACCACGGTGACCGAATCCGCCGGGGTCGCGGCGGTCGCTTCGGTGCTGATCGCGGTTCTGGTCTACCGCGAGATCACCTGGCGCGACATCTTTCCCATGGCCGCCGAGGCGATGAAATCGGCCAGCGCCGTGACCTTCATCGTGATGTTCGCGATGCTGTTCGCGCACTGGATCACCGGCAGCGGCATCCCGACGCAACTGGTCCGCTGGGCGGTGGGCGTCGGGCTGGAGCCCTGGCAATTCCTGATCGCGCTCAATCTCATCATGCTGGTGATGGGGATGTTCCTGGATGCTGTGGCGGTGCTGCTGATCGTCACGCCGATCGTGCTGCCGCTGCTGGGGTCGCTGGGCATCGACCCGATCCATTTCGGCATCGTGCTGATCGTCAACATGGAAATCGCCTTTCTGACGCCGCCGATCGGGCTGAACCTGTTCGTGCTGTCCTCGATCGCCAAGGCGCCGCTGTCCGAGGCGATCCGCGGCATCGTGCCCTTCATCCTGGCGATGATCGCCTTCCTGCTTCTCGTCACTTATGTCCCGGAGGTCTCGCTATGGCTGCCGACGACGGTCTTCGACCGATGATCCCGCATGATTGGGACCCGACCGGCCCGGCCAGCCTGGCCGATCCGCAGGCCGAGCTCGCGCGCCTGCGCCGCGATTGCCCGGTGGCGGGCTCGCACAACTGGGGCGGGTTCTACACGCTGACGCGCCATGACGACGTGATCGCGGCCTCGAAGGACCCCGAGCGGTTCACCGCGACGGTCCAGACAGTGATCCCCGCCTCGCCGCGCAAGGGGCTGCCGCGCCTGCCCCTGCAAAAGGACCCGCCGGAATCGATGCGGTACCGCAAGGGGCTGAACCAGTTCTTCAAGGAGAACCGGATTCGCGCCATCGAAGCCCCGATGCGCGCCCTCGCCGAGGGGCTGGCGCGCGATCTCGCCGCCGCCGCGACGCCCGAATTCGGCACCGGCTTTGCCGCGCCCTTTACCGTCGGCTCGCTGTGCATCCTGGCCGGCATGGACCTGTCCGAGGCCGACGAGCTGGGCCGGCTGGGGCACGACTATGTGGCCGCCGTGCAAGGGGGCGACATGGCCACCGCCGGCGCCATCAGCCGCGCGATCGACGGCTTTGCCCTGCGGCTGGTCGCCGACCGTCAGGCCGCGCCGCGCGACCCCGAGACGGACATCGTCTCGGGGCTGATGGCCTTTGACCCCGACGGCGGCCCCTACACGACCGAGGAACTGGCCGGCATGGTGCGCCTGATGCTGATCGGCGGGCATGTGGTGCCGCGCAACTTCCTGTGCTCGATGGCCTGGCATCTGGCGGGCGACGGCGCGCTTCAGGCCAGGCTGCGCGCCGACCGCCTGGACCGCCGCCTGCTGATCGAGGAGATGCTGCGGTGCTATTCGCCCAACCAGGCGCTGGTGCGGGTGGCAACGCGGGACACGCGGATCGGCGGCACTTTGATCCCGCAGGGCTGCCCGGTGGCGCTGAATTTCCTCAGCGCGAACCGCGACGAAACCGTCTTTGACGATCCCATGCGCTTTGACGAGACCCGCAATCCGAACCGCCACATCGCCTTTGGCATCGGGCCCCACATGTGCCTGGGGCTGTCGGTGGCCAAGTTGCAGGCGCGCATCACCCTCGATGTGCTGGCCGCCCTGCCCCCCTTCACGATCGGCGCGCGCGTCCAGTGGGCCCGCTGGACCGAATACGGCGTCACCCGACTGGAGTTGACCTTCGCATGAAACCCGCCGACTTCATCGTCCCCGAGACCGAGGATTTCGACAGCCCCCACGCGCTGTTCGCGGAGCTGCGCGGCCGTTGTCCGGTCGCCTGGGCGAACGAGATGGGCGGCTTCTGGGCGGTCACCCGACACGCCGACATCTGCCGCGTGCTGACCGACTGGCAGACCTTTACCACCACGGTGCAGAACGTGGTGCCCCCCGTCGCCACCACCCAGCGCCGCCCGCCGCTGCATCTGGACCCGCCGGGCAACATTCCCTACCGCAACGCGATCCTGCGCTTTCTCAGCCCGAAACGGATCGACGCATGGCGCCCGGTGATCGCGGACATGGTGGCCGAGCACCTCGACCCGTTCCTGGACGCCGAGGGCGGCGACATCTGCGCGGATTTCTCGTTCACCCTGCCGATCGCGCTGCTGGCCGCGTTCTTCCGGCTGGCCCCCGAACAGGCCGCGGAAATCCGCCGTGTCGGGGCCGAGTTCAACATGGCGCTGCAACGCCAGGACTTTGACACGCTGCGCGAACGCTCGGACGCGCTTTATCAGATCGCCGCCCGGCTGATCGCGGACCGCAAGACCAACCCGCAGGACCCCGACCTGGACCCGGTCTCGAACCTGCTGGCCGTGCGCATCGACGGCGAATCCCTGCCCGACGACAAGATCCTGGGCGCGCTCAGGCAGTTCCTGCTGGTCGGGATCATCGCCCCGACAACCTTCATCGGCTCGATGGCGATCCACCTGGCGCGCCACCCCGAACACCACGCCGAACTGACCGCGAACCCGGATCTGGTGCCCGTCGCGCTCGAGGAACTGCTGCGGCTCTACACCCCCTATCGCGGCTTTGCCCGCACCGCGCGCCACGACGTCGAGCTGGGCGGCAGGACGATCCGCGCGGGCGACGCGCTGGCCGTGGTCTTTACCTCGGGCAACCGCGACGGCGCGGTCTTTCCCGACCCCGACACCTATCGGCTGGACCGCGCGGACCCCGATCTCGTGACCTTCGGGCGTGGGCCGCACATGTGCCCCGGCGCGCCGCTGGCGCGGGTGCTGCTGGCCGAGGTGCTGCACCAGATCGTCACCAAGAGCCGGCGGCTGGTGCTGAACGGCCCGCTGGAAATGACGCGCTGGCCGGAATACGGGCCGTTGACGGTGCCTCTGCGCGTGCTTCGATAGGTTCGGCGCATCCCCCACCTTGCCCGACCCGGGTTTCTTTGCCAGAAGGCTGACAGAACGAGGTGGGGGACGTCCATGACACGGGTGATGATTGCCGGCGGCGGGATCGGCGGGCTGACGATGGCGCTGACGCTACACCAGATCGGCGTGCGTTGCGTGGTCTTCGAATCCGTCCGCAGCCTGAAGCCGCTGGGCGTGGGGATCAACCTGCAACCCAACGCGGTGCGCGAACTCTACGACCTGGGCATCGGCCCCGAGGCACTGGACAGCGTCGGCGTCCCGGCAAGGGAATGGGCGCTGGTCGGGCGCAACGGCAACGACATCTACGCCGAGCCCCGGGGGCTGGACGCGGGTTATCACTGGCCGCAATACGCCGTGCACCGGGGCGATTTTCACATGCTGCTCTATCGCACCGTGATCGCGCGCCTGGGGGCCGAGGCGGTGCAGACCGGCCGCCGCGTGACCGGCTATCGCAACAACGCCGACGGCAGCGTCACCGCCATCTTCGACGACGGCACCGAGGAAACCGGCGCGATGCTGATCGGCGCTGACGGTATTCATTCGGCGGTGCGCGCGACCATGCACCCCGCCCAGCCCCCGATCCACTGGGGCGGCGCGGTGATGTGGCGCGGCGTGACGCGGGCAAAGCCCATTCGCACTGGCTCCAGCTTTGTCGGGCTGGGAACCCACCGCCACCGGATGGTGATCTATCCGATCTCGCACCCCGATGCCGACGGCACCGCACTGATCAACTGGATCGCCGAGGTCACCTATGACGATCCGTCGGCGCATGAGACCACGGGCTGGTTCCGGCAGGTCGGGATCGAGGACTTCCGCCACCATTTCGATGGCTGGCGCTACGACTGGCTGGACGTGCCCGCGCTGCTCGATGGCGCCGAGATCGCCTATGAAAACCCGATGATCGACCGCGACCCCGTAGACACCTGGCGCGACGGCAACGTGGCGCTGATGGGCGACGCGGCGCATGCGATGTATCCCACCGGCTCGAACGGCGCCTCGCAGGCGATCATCGACGCGCGCGTGCTGGGCGCGAAACTGGTGGTCGAGGGCGTGACGACCGCGGCGCTGGCCGCCTATGACGCGGCGCTGTGCGGGCCGGTGTCGCAGTTGATCCTCAGGAACCGGGGCGCGGGGCCGTTTGGCCTGCTCAACCTGGTGGACGACCGCTGCGGCGGCGCGTTCGACGACATCGACACCGTCATCCCGCCCGCCGAACGGGCCGCGTTCATGGCGGGCTACAAGGCCGCCGCAGGCTTCGCCATCGAGACCCTGAACGCCGCCGCGCCGACGATCCCGGCCGGGGCGCGCGCCGGCAACGGGTTGGCGACGACGCGCTGAGGCCCGGACCCGGCGGCCGCGGCCGCGCTCAATCGGGGAAGTGGCCGGCAAACACCCGGGCGGCGTGTTCCATGCCTTCGGCCAGCGACGCGTGGAAATTCGCGAACAGGGCAAGGCGATCGCGCGTTTCGCCGGCGCCGTCCGGCAGGGTCCGGGCGATGTGGCCGACGGTTTCGGACATGTGGCGCATCCGGGCCGAGATGCCGTCCAGAAGCGCCTCATAGGGCTGGGCCGCGACGCGGAAGTAATCCTGACGATCGCCGCTGACGTTGAACTTTTCCACCAGCCCGCGCTGGATCAGCGTGCGTGCGTTCACGCTGACGCTGCCCCGGCTGACCCCCAGGTCGGTCGCGAGATCGCTGAAGGACCGCGCGGTTCCGTCGAACATCAACAGCCCCAGGATCCGCCCCGAGATCGGCGACAGCCCCTGCCCTTCCAGCGCCTGCCCCATGAAGGCGACGAATTCGGCGCGTTTTTCCGCGATCTGCTGATCCATTTCACCCATCCGTGACATGAACCGCTATAGAACCGGCTTTACGTTCATTCAAGACTGAACGCTTCTTGACGGGCCGTCCGATCCCGCCTATTTGCGTTCAGTTCAGAATAAACTTGGACAGCCGGAGTCCCCGATGCGCCTGTTGACCGCCCTTCCCCTCCGGCTGGCCGCCGTGGCCCTGTTCGCCCTGGGCCCCTGCCTGCCGGTGCTGGCGCAGGACCAGGCGCCCGCCGTGACTGTCGCCACCGCGCAGGAGCGCCCGCTACGGCGCATCGTTCCGGTCTCGGGCACGCTGATCGCCCGCAACGAGGTGCTGGTCTACCCCCATGTCGCAGGCTTCGCGATCACCGAACTCAACGCCGAGATCGGCGACCGGGTCGAGGCCGGCGCGGTGCTGGCACGGATCGACGACCGCACCCTGACGCTGCGCGTCACCCAGGCCGAGGCCGCGCTGGCCAGCGCCCAGGCGGCGATGCACCAGGCCGAAAGCCAGGTCGCCGCGACCGAGGCGCAGTTGCGCCAGGCCAACCAGGTGCTGGACCGGGTGCAGCGGTTGCGCGAAAGCGGCGCGGCGACGCAATCCTCGCTGGACGAGGCCCAGGCGGCGCAACAAGGTGCCGAGGCCGGCGCCCAGTCCGCGCAGGACGGCGCTCAGGCGGCGCGCGCCGGGCTTGAACAGGCGCAGGCCGCGCGCGACGTGGCGCGGCTGGACCTGGCCAACGCGGCGATCACCGCGCCGGTCGCGGGCATCGTCTCGGCCCGCAACGGACAGATCGGCGCCATTGCCGCGTCGAACGGCGAGCCCATCTTCCGCCTCATCGAGGGCGGCGAGGTCGAGGTTTCGGCCGAGGTGATCGAAACCGAACTGGTGCTGCTGCACGACAACGACCCCGCGACCCTGGTCATCGCCGGGCTGGCCGACCGCGCCGGGCACCTGCGCCGCATCGCGCCCGTGGTCAACCGCACCAGCCGCCTGGGAGAGGTCCGCATCGCCATCGACGACAGCGAGGGGTTGCGCCCCGGGCTCTATGTCGGCGGCCATATCGTGACCGAGAATCGCACCGGGCTGGCGGTTCCGGCTGGCGCGGTGCTGCGCGACGGCAACGGTGCGCATGTGCTGCTGCTGGGCGCGGACAACGCGCTGATCCGCCGTGCGGTGGACCTGGGCCTGACCTGGGACGGCTGGCAAGAGATCATCCGCGGCCTGAACGCGGGCGACGAGGTCGTGGCCCGCGCCGGCGCCTTCTTCGGCGAAGGCGACGTGGTGCGCCCGATCCGGCCCGACACGGCCGACACCCAGGCGACCGGCGCCGCGACGGGGGCCACGGAATGAACCTTTCGACCTGGTCGATCCGCAACCCGGTTCCGCCGATCGCGTTGTTCGTGGTGCTCTGCGTGGCGGGGCTGGTCAGTTTCTCGCGCCTGCCGGTGACCGAGATGCCGAACGTGGACCTGCCGGTGGTGCTGGTCGATGTCGCCGCCCCCGGCACCGCCCCCTCCGAGATCGCCTCGCAGGTGATACAGCCGATCGAAACCGCGGTCAGCGACATCGCCGGCCTGCGCCACATCGAGGCCATCGCACGCGACGGTGGCGGGCATCTGACGATCCAGTTCGAGTTCGGCACCAACACGGACCGCGCGCTCAACGACGTGAAGGATGCCGTCACCTCGGCGCGCAGCCAGATGCCGGACACGGCCTCGGACCCGGTGGTGCAGCGGCTGGATTTCACCGGGCGGCCGATCCTGACCTATGCCGTGGCCGACCAGACCCGCAGCATCGAGGAGCTGTCCACCTTTGTCGATGACGTGGTGGCACGCGCGCTTCAGGGTGCGGACGGGGTCGGCAGCGTCTCGCGGCTGGGCGGCGCCGACCGCGAGATCCGCGTCGATCTCGATCCCGACCGGCTGCTGGCGCTGAACCTGACCGCAAGCTCGGTCAGCCAGCAACTGGCGCAGACCAATCTCGACCAGGGCGGCGGCCAGGGCGATCTGTTCGGCGCGCAATACGCAATCCGCGCGCTGGGATCGGCGCTGACGCTGGACCAGTTGGCCGAAACGCCGATCCGTCTGCCCACGGGCGACACGGTGCGGCTGAACCAGTTGGGCACGGTCACCGACGGCGCCAGCGAGGCGACCAGTTTCGCCCTCTACAACGGCCGCCCGGTGGTGGCCTTTGGCGTGTTCCGCGCGACCGGGGCCAGCGACCTGGTGGCCGCGGCCTCGGCCGAGGCCAAGCTGGACGAGCTGCGCGCCCTCTATCCCGATACCGAATTCTCGCTGATCGACGATGCCACCGTCCACACCGAGGCAACCTTCGAATCCGCGATGGAGACCCTCTACGAGGGGGCGCTGCTGGCGATCATCGTCGTCTTTCTGTTCCTGCGCGACTGGCGCGCGACGATCGTTGCGCTGATCGCCCTGCCCCTTTCGGCGATCCCGACCTTCATCGTCATGGACCTGCTGGGCTTTTCCCTGAACACGATCAGCCTGCTGGGCATCACGCTGGTGGTGGGGATCCTGGTCGATGATGCGATCGTCGAGATCGAGAACATCGTCCGGCACATCCACATGGGCCGGCGCGCCTATGAGGCCGCGATGGAGGCCGCGACCGAGATCGGCACCACGGTGATCGCGATTTCCATGACCATCGTCGCGGTCTTTGCGCCGGTCAGCTTCATGGGGGGCGTCGCGGGCGAATTCTTCAAGCAGTTCGGCCTGACCGTGGCGGTGGCGGTGCTGTTCTCGCTGGCGGTGGCGCGTCTCATCACGCCGCTGTTCGCGGCCTATTTCATGAAAAGCAAACCCGACGGGCACGCGGTCAAGGACGGCGTCATCATGCGGACCTATCTGCGCACGCTGGGCTGGACGCTGCGCAACCGCACCATCACGCTGATCTTCGGACTGCTGATCTTCGGCGCATCGATCTATTCGGCGACGCTGCTGCCGCAAGAGTTCATCCCCGAATCCGACACCGGGCGCGCGGCCGTCGCGGTGGAACTGCCGCCCGGCACCACCATCGCCGAGGCCCGCGCGGCGGGGCTCGCGATCACGCGCCGCATTCTCGAGGTGCCCGAAGTCCGGCGCGCCTTTGTGGACGGGTCTTCGGCGACCAGCTTCACCGTGCAGGTGAACTATGGCGACAAGTCCGAACGCAGCCGCGATTTCCGCGCCATCAACGCCGATCTGGAACGCCATCTGGCGGACCTGCCCGACATGCGGCTCTATGTTCTGGCGCAAGACGCGCAGCGCGACATCACGATCAACGTGCTGGCCGACACCGAGGCCGGCGCGGCCCAGGCGGCCGGGGCGCTGCTGTCGCAGATGCGCGCGCTGCCGTTGATCCGCCATGTGTCCAGCGAGGCCGCGCTTCTGCGCCCCGAGATCCAGATCACCCCCGACCCCGAACGCGCCGCGGAACTGGGTGTCACCTCGGCCACGCTGGCCTCGGCCATCCGCATCGCGACGATCGGCGATCTGGACACCAACCTGGCGCAATTCGACGCGGGCGACGAGCGCATCCCGATCCGCGTGCGCCTGAACGAGGCGACGCGCACCGACGTCTCGCGCCTGATCGGGTTCCGCGTTCCGTCCGCAAGGGGCACGATGGTGCCACTGGGGGCCATCGCCGAGGTGCGCCTGTCCTCGGGCGTGTCGGTGATCGAACGCTACGACCGCCGCTACCGGGTGTCGATTCAGGCCGATCTGGCACCAGGCGCCTATCTGGGCCCGGCGACCGCCGCGATCGAGGCCCTGCCCGCCACCACCCACATGCCTGACGGGACCGAGATCCAGCCCTCGGGCGATGTCGAGACGATGAAGGACATCTTTTCCAGCTTCGCCCTGGCGATGGGCTCGGGCCTGATGCTGGTCTATGTGGTGCTTGTGCTGCTGTTCAACAGCTTCATCACCCCCCTGACCATCATGCTGTCGCTGCCCCTGGCGATCGGCGGCGCGATCTTTGCGCTCTATCTCTATGGATCGGGGATCGGCCTGTCAGTGGTGATCGGCTTCCTGATGCTGATGGGGATCGTCACCAAGAACGCCATCATGCTGGTCGAATTCGCGCTCGAGGGCGTCAAGGGGGGCATGGACCGCGCCACGGCGATGATCGACGCGGGGCACAAGCGCGCGCGCCCGATCGTCATGACCACGATCGCGATGGCGGCGGGCATGGTGCCCTCGGCGCTGGGAACCAGCTCGGGGGGCGAGT
>Ga0116152_10002285_pt1 | contig 15615 bp, 16 predicted proteins | sample AD_UKC119_MetaG_FD_89894 | JGI IMG/M metagenome (GOLD analysis project Ga0116152, IMG submission 89894) | Active sludge microbial communities of municipal wastewater-treating anaerobic digesters from Hong Kong - AD_UKC119_MetaG | ecosystem: Engineered > Bioreactor > Anaerobic > Digestate... | reverse complement strand
CGATTTAGTAAAGATGAAATTTTGAAAATGTATGCTTCGCATGCGCCTTTTGGTGGAAATGTGGTGGGAATTGAAGCTGCCTCGTGGCGTTATTTTTCGCGCCCGGCGGCAGAACTTTCATGGGCTGAAACAGCTACATTAGCCGTTCTTCCCAATGCTCCTTCACTGATTTATCCTGGGCGTTTCGATCAAAAGCTGAAAGAAAAACGCGATCGTTTGCTATTTAAATTGCTGGATGACGGAGAAATCGATTCGATGACTTATCAGCTTTCGTTGGCAGAACCCATTCCTGAGAAAGCGTTTGCTTTGCCAGAACTGGCATATCATTTGGTTGAGAGAGCAGTTCAGGAAGAAGGACAGAAAAGGACGCGAACCACTATTGACTATTTTCTTCAGCAAAAGTTAAATGAAGTGGCACAGAGCCATCACCGGGTACTGGAAGCCAATCATATAAATAATCTGGCGATACTGGTTGCCGATCTTTCAACAAAGGAGGTAAAAGGATATGTGGGAAATGTTTTTGATAAGAACGCTGCTGAGCATGGCAGTCATGTCGATATTATTCAGGCTCCACGTAGTACCGGCAGTATTTTAAAACCTTTTCTTTATTGCAAGATGCTCGATGAAGGGCTGATCACACCGCGAATGCTGATTCCTGATGTTCCAACCCGATTTGGAGGTTTTACTCCCACAAACTTTAATCATGATTACAACGGAGCAGTTCCGGCAGAGGAAGCACTGGCCCGCTCGCTTAATATTCCTGCGGTAAAAATGTTGCAGTCGTACGGTGTGGCACCTTTCTATAATTTTCTGAAAAAATCAGGAATGAAATCGCTTACAAAAGGCCCGGATCATTATGGCCTTTCACTTATTTTGGGTGGTGCCGAGGTTAGTTTGTGGAATTTGACCGGAATGTATACATCGCTGGCTGGTTTGTTGCAAACTTACAATACTCATGATGGTTCGTATCCTGTCAATCCTTTTTCTGAGCTGAAGTGGAAGAAAGAAATTCCTGTTGAAATAGAAACACAAACTACACGAGGAACTGTAAGTGCAGCTGCTGTTTATCTGACACTTGATGCGATGAAACAGGTGGAACGACCCGAGTCGGAAGAAGGTTGGGAAGAGTTTACTTCGGCTCGAAATATTGCCTGGAAAACCGGAACGAGCTACGGTTTCAGAGATGCCTGGGCAGTGGGGATAAGTGGCAGGTATGTAGTAGCAGTGTGGGCCGGCAATGCCGATGGCGAAGGACGTCAGGGACTGACCGGAATTGGTGCTGCAGCCCCGGTTTTGTTCGATGTTCTTAGTTTGTTCCCTGCATCCGCTTGGTTTACTGCGCCGGTAGACGAAATGGAACAAACCGAGGTTTGTGCTCAAAGTGGTTTCCGTCCCGGACCCGATTGCGAAGAAACGACCGTATTGTGGCTTCCGCGAAAATCAAAAGTGGAGGTTTGTCCCTGGCACCGGAAAATACATCTGGACGAAACAGCAAAATACAGGGTGAATGCCGATTGTTATCCGGTTTCGAAAATGAAGCACCAAAGTTGGTTCGTGCTACCGCCTGCAATGGAATATTACTATAAACGAAGCAATCCTACTTACAAAACATTGCCTCCCGTGATGGCTGGCTGTGACCAGATTCAGGAAAGTATGGAGTTTATTTATCCGCGCGAATGGGAGAAGGTTTTTATTCCCCGTTATCTTGACGGAACAAGTGGTCAGGTAGTTTTTGAACTGGTACACCGGTCGGCAGACGCTGTGGTTTACTGGCAGCTCGATCAGCAGTTTTTAGGGAGTACTTCGGGCATTCATCAGCAGGCACTTCATCCTGCGGCAGGTTGGCATATTTTAAATGTAACAGATAACCAGGGCAGCAGTATTACCAAGCGTTTTCTGGTAGTAGAAACGATGGAGAACGCTAATTAAATTGATTTCATTTTTCTATTGAATCCGGTTCATGAGTCTCAGGTGTATTTTTTTGTTTTTCCTTTTTTATAGAATCCACATCCCAGGCACAGTCGGTTTCATGAATGGAGTAATTTTTCTCGGCTTGTAATGTTTCCAGAACCTGTTCACGGAAACGTTTCGATTCGCGAATAAATTGATTGTGATCTTCCAGCCAATGTTTGTACAATTCTTCCTGTATCTGTTCTTCGTGATGTTTGAATGTGCGTATTGTCCGGTAAGCCTCGTATCTGGTGAATCCCAGTTCTTCCAGTGCACTTGCACTTAGCTCCAAAGCAGAATCAAACATTTCGCGTTGTGCGTTTCTGACATCAACTTTGAAAAATTCAAACACATGGAAAATATCTTTGGCACGGGCGAGGATCTTTACTTCCGGATACTTCTCTCGAACGTATTGGGCAACTTTTAGTGCATTTTCGTGTTCGGCCATACTGAGAATAAGTAATTGTGCATTTTTAATTCCTGCATTTTCGAGCATTTGAGGACGCGTAACATCTCCATAATACAGCTTGAATCCATATTTTCGGAGAACTTCCACATTCTCAGGATTATTATCAAGAATGGTAACTTTGAAATTGTTAGCCAGTAAAACCCTTCCAACCACAAGACCAAATCGCCCAAATCCTGCCAGTATTACGTGGTTTTCCCGTTCTTCCACTTCGTCGTACTCCAGTTTATTTTGCCAGCGTGCCAGAATTGGGCTAACAGCTTTGTCGTTAAAAATCAACAGGAGCGGAGAGATTGCCATGGAAAGAGTGACTATCAGCAGTAACATGGCAGAGGTCTTTTCATCGAAAAGCTGATTTTGTTTCGAGAACGAAATCAATACAAAGCTGAATTCACTGGACTGGGCAAGCAAAAAGGCAAATAAAAACTCATAACCCTTTTTGAGCTTGAAAACCCTTCCAAGAACCAGAAGTATTACAAACTTGATGATAATGAGCAATGCCACGAAACCGACAATTTGCACAGGATTATCAATCAGCAAAGAAAAATTAATACTGGCTCCAACCGAAATAAAAAACAACCCTAATAAGAGTCCTTTAAACGGATCGATAGTCGTTTCCAGTTCGTGCCGGTATTCGCTGTCAGCCAGAACTACACCGGCAATGAAAGTTCCCAGGGCAGGAGACAAACCGATTTTTTCCATCGCGATGGCAATACCAATGACCAGTAAAAGGGCCAGGGCAACAAATACTTCGTGTAAACCGGTTCCGGCAATTAAACGGAATATATATCGGGCAAGAAAACGACCACCCACTACGATCGCAACAATGGCACCAATAATGATTAAAAGTTGCACCCATCCGGGCATTTGTGCAACATTTCCGATTTTTTCGAGTGATGATTCCGAGAGCACAGCTGGTTGACCAAGGGTGACGATAATAGGCAACAATGCCAAAATCGGGATCACAGCCATATCCTGGAACAGAAGTACAGAAAAGGCTGATTTCCCTGCAATATTTCGCATCAACCCTTTTTCTGATAAGGTTTGAAGCACAATGGCAGTTGACGATAAGGCAAGAATTAATCCAATGGCGAGTGCTCTGTTAATCTGAAATCCAAAACCGAGCGCAACCAATGAAATCACAATGGCGGTAATCATCACCTGCAATCCACCCAATCCAAAGATTGATCTTCGCATTCTCCAAAGCAGGGCTGGTTCCAGCTCAAGCCCAATAATGAAAAGCATTAAAACAACCCCAAACTCAGCAAAATGCATCACCTCATTCGCTTCGTTTCCGACCCATCCGAGAACAAATGGACCAATCAGGATTCCGGCAAGCAGGTAGCCAAGAACAGATCCCAGCCCAAGTTTTTTAGCCAGAGGAACAGCTATTACAGCAGCTCCCAAATATATCAAAGCCTGTAAGAAAAAGTCCTGGTTATGCATTTTGTAGAATCAATTCATTCATGTATTCAATTTTCTCAAGCTCATCTGGCGTTATTTTATTATCGCGGATCATAGTTAATATTTGCCGGTAATCTGCCACATGTTTATTTAGTAAATCATTCGTCATTAAATGCGAGCCATGGATGACAAAAGGAGGTAGGTACTCCATGTAACAAAGATTTGCTGACCGGCGAAAAGGGGCCAGAAACTCATTAATGGTATACTGATTCGCACCTGTCTTCGAATACACTTCTTTTCTTCCACCCGTAGAAACGGCACTCATCACCCTTTTGCCTTCCAATTTACGTCCGGTTTTTCCATAGGCAAAACCATGTTGCAATACCAGGTCCATCCACTCTTTCAAAATAGCAGGGGCACTGTACCAATAAAAAGGATGGTGCCACACAATTACATCATGTTCCAGTAAAAGTTTCTGTTCTGCCGGTATATCAATAAAAAAATCAGGATAGGTTTCATACAAATCATGGATGGTAATTTTTTTTAAATCGTGAACACCATTAATCAAACTTTTATTGATAAATGATTTGTGAAAAGCCGGATGAGCAAATAGAACCAGTATCTTATTCATATAAAAAGCCTTGGATTAGATCTAATAAAAGTAAATAATAGGAATAAATGAGCATATTACCAAACTATTAATTAATCAAGTTTTAAGAATACTCACCCAATCCGTGTTATAGGAAAATGTCATGTTCAGTTTGATAAAAGTTTGTAATTTTGCGCCTGATTTAATCGGGCAGTTATGACAGATATTAAACTTAATACCATTCCAGAAGCGATTGCGGCAATCCGTAACGGAGAAATGGTAATTGTAGTGGACGATGAGGACAGGGAGAATGAAGGGGATTTGATTGTAGCTTCCGAGCTGATCACGACCGAGATAGTAAATTTTATGGCCAGCCAGGCACGCGGGTTGATTTGCGTTGCGCTTACTGAAGAGCGTTGCGAAAAATTACAGTTAGAATTAATGGTTGGTAAAAATACTTCGGCAAACGAAACCAATTTCACTGTTTCTGTTGATGCAATACATCCTGAAGTAACCACCGGAATTTCGGCAGCCGACCGTGCCATTACCATTAAAACCTTGGTGGATGAAAATACAAGGCCAGAACAACTGGGTCGTCCCGGGCATATTTTTCCCCTAAAAGCCAAAGATCGTGGTGTTTTACGTAGAAGTGGTCACACCGAGGCAGCTGTGGATTTAACCCGTTTAGCCGGATTGAAACCATCGGGTGTATTGGTTGAGATTATGAATGACGACGGTACGATGGCACGTCTTCCGCAGCTTTATGAATTTGGACAAAAGCACAATCTGAAGATCGTTACCATTAAAGATTTGATTTCTTTTCTTTTCCAGGGCGAGAGCCTGATAGAAAGGGGGGAAGAGGTTCATTTGCCAACTCATTACGGTGATTTCAAGATTATACCTTTTCGTCAGAAATCGAATGGTGCCGAGCACGTAGCCTTAATAAAAGGAACCTGGGAACCTAATGAATCCATTCTAACCCGCGTTCATTCGTCGTGTATGACTGGTGATATTTTTGGTTCAATGCGTTGTGAATGTGGAGATCAGCTTCATGCAGCCATGGAAATGATTGAAAACGAAGGTAAAGGAGTAATCGTGTATATGATGCAGGAAGGCCGTGGAATCGGATTGCTTAATAAAATTGCTGCCTACAAACTTCAGGACCAGGGCCTGGATACCATTGAAGCCAATCTTCATTTGGGTTTTAAAGCAGACGAACGCGATTATGGAGTAGGAGCACAGATTCTTAGAAGTCTTGGTGTAAGCAACATGCGTTTAATGACCAACAATCCTGTAAAACGTGTTGGTTTGGAAGGTTACGGTCTTCATGTTACCGATATTATTTCTTTGGAGATTCAACCTAATCCACACAACAAAAAATATATGAAAACCAAGCGTGATCGGATGGGGCATCAGCTGAAACGCTTTAACTACGACAAGTAATCTGGAGTTTTGTCTTTATAAACCTACGAATCAACGAGTAATTCATAAAGATCTGTTGTACTTTTCCAAGAGTATTATTTGAATATTGTGTTTATAAAAATTTGATTGACTTTTGTTAAATAAGTCATTAATTCCTTATTTTTAATAAAAATTTAAATCTCTGCACCATGGATGGAAAAACAAAAGCAATTGTCGCACACATTTATTGGGTTGGTTGGGTCATCGCGTTGATTCTCAATTCAAGTGAAAAGGATGAAATAACAAGTTTTTATTTAAGGCAACTACTCGGATTATTTCTGTTGAGTCTGGTATTAATGTTTATTCCGGTTATTGGATGGATTGCAAACATTATCATTTTTGTATTCTGGATTATTAGTTTGATTGGAGCAATTAACGGTGAACAAAAGGAAATACCGTGGGTAGGGAAATATTTTCAGGACTGGTTTAAAGGAATTTAAAAAAACGAATAGCATAAAAAAAGACAAGCTGGTCAGCTTGTCTTTTTTGTTACCGTGCAATTTATTTATTCTCCGTCTTCTTTTCCCCGCTGATCGCGGTACTTTCTAAACATATACATTCTGAATTCGTTTTCGGCTTTATATAATTTCAACACCTTCTGAGGTGGCAGAATTTTCAAGAACTGTTCGTTGTATTTCGTAGCCAGTGATCCTTCTTTTTCAGCGTTACTCGCGTAATCTCTCGTAAGTTTGATAATCTCTTTGTCTGAAAGTGTCTCAGTGGCTTCACGTACCTGTCTGTCCAGATCACGCCTTTCCTGTTGAACTTCTGATCTTTCTTTATCCATTTCGTTGTAAACAGGCCAGAATTTTTGAGCTTCTGTTGGAGAGAGATCCAACTTATTGGTTAGGAAAGCTATTTTTTCTGAACGATATCTTTCCCATCGGTCCTGGTGATTGTTGTCATTATTTTGTGCCCAAACAAAGCCAGGAACAAAAAAGAAGGCGGCAAAAATGAATAGTATAAATGTTTTTTTCATGATTAGTGAATATCCAGGTTTTCGTAAATCTCGTAATCGTTAAAATTGGCACTTACATACATGGTTAGCTCATCATCGGTGAACTCTGAATTTGTATTATCATCATCCAGCATAGTGAAGAAAGATGATTCGTCAAGATGTTCAATTACATTCATCAGATTGGGATCCACCGAATCGGTGACTACAGCAACCGTGTTTTCCTGATCAGGCATAAAGGTTTTTAGTGGTACGTATACAAGAAGGAAAATTAAAGCAAAGCTGGCTGCCAGCCCAAGAGCCGGTTTGAAAATTTGTAAGAACCGGGTTTTTCTGGGCGCGACGGTTTGTTTTTCAGCTTCGATTCTCATTTGTAATCGGGCAGAAAAATCATCGAAATAACCTTCCGGAGTACTGAATGGAACCTCCTTCTTCAATTTTGATAATTCCGGTGCAATATTTTTCAACTCATCCATTTCCCCAATTTTTAGTATTGACTATTTATTTTTAAAAAGGTTTAAATCATATGTTTCAATCCGAACTTTTAATATACTCTTCCACTTTTTTTGCTGCATGGTGATACGAAGCTTTTAGTGCTCCAACCGATGTGTCGAGTATTTGCGCCATATCTTCGTACTTGAGTTCCTCGAAATACTTCATATTAAAAACAATTCGCTGTTTCTCGGGTAAACGTAAAATAGCCTGCTGTAGTTTTAGTTGAATTGCTTCGCCTTCGAAATATGGATCCGACATTAGATTCTCCATTAAATATTCGTTTTCTTCGGAAAGTGGTATCAGGCTTTTCTTCTTTTTTGAATTCAAAAAAGTGATCGACTCGTTGGTGGCAATTCGGTAGAGCCAGGTAAACAGGCTCGATTCTTCGCGAAATGTGTCGATACTTCGCCAAACTTTCATGAAGGTATTCTGAAGAATATCATCGGCATCGTCGTGGTTCATTACCATTTTCCGGATGTGCCAATACAACCGCTCCTGGTAAGTTCTTACAAGGACATGAAAAGCAAGATCACGTTTGTTCGCGTCTTTCAGGTCGGCAATTATTTTCTGATCAGAATCCGACATTCATGAAGTTTTGTTTAAGACAATGTTCGTCGGTAAAGGTTTAATCAGATTTAAATACTGAAATTCAGTCCTTCCTTGGTCAACTGCTTGTAAATGTTCAAATCAAATGAATATAGTTTAGCTGCTCGGTGAGCCACGTTGGTTTGTTTTTCCATCGTATCAACCAATAAACTCATTTTAAGTATTTTTTTTCTGAAATTCCGGGTATCAAGCTTTGTTCCCAAAACTACTTCATACAGCGATTGCAACTCGGTTAAGGTGAATTTATCAGGTAAAAGGTGAAAACCGACAGGATGATATTTTACCTGTTCACGCAAGGTATCCAGGGCCATTCTTATTATATCGGCGTGGTCGAAAAGAAGTTTGGGTAACTGGTCAATTTCGAACCATTTTACCGATTTGGCCAGTGGCGATAATTTCAGGTCATGGTAAGCCGGGTTGATTAAAGCGTAATATGCAATAGTAAGCACACGGTAGTGAGGAACCCGCTTTGTAGCGCCCATAGTACGCACCTGGGTCAGAAACACTTCATCCAGTCCGGTAGTTATTTGCAATATCTTCTTTGCATAGGCATCCAGGTCTTCTTCGATGGGAAGATGTGTTCCAATCAAGCCCCAAAAATCATTCGACTCGTTAAGAGCCGGGTTTTTTTCGAACAGAAATTTAATTTCTTCGTACTCTTCTTTTGTTGTCAGAAAGTTTTCAAGGATTTCAGGTTCCGCCTGCCAAAGTAAAACCTTCAGCTTTTCTCCGTCAAAACCAAAGATTACACAATCAACAGAGATGTTTTTTAGTATCATAAGCTTGCACAGTTTCAGCAAATGTAATGAATGAATGGTTTAAAACAATATTTTTTGTTCATATGTTGAATGTCCTGAAAAACAAGAGGAACAGGATGATTGAGATATCTTCTGAAAAAGCAAAAAAGAATTACCTTTGCAGCGCAAAATTTAAATAAGTAAAATGGCTTTGAAATGTGGAATTGTTGGTTTGCCAAATGTGGGTAAATCAACTCTTTTTAATTGTTTGTCGAGTGCAAAAGCGCAGTCGGCCAATTTTCCTTTTTGTACGATTGAGCCCAATGTGGGCGTTATTACCGTTCCCGATGAACGGCTCACTCAACTTGAAGCACTGGTAAAACCACAGCGGGTAGTTCCTACAACCGTTGAAATTGTGGACATTGCCGGTTTGGTTCGGGGAGCCAGCAAAGGCGAAGGTTTGGGGAACAAATTCCTGGCAAACATTCGCGAAACCGATGCGATCATTCATGTTTTAAGGTGTTTCGATAACGATAATATTACCCACGTTGATACGACCATCGATCCCGTGCGTGATAAGGAAACCATTGATATTGAGCTTCAGTTAAAGGATTTGGAAACCGTTGAAAGCCGGATTGCCAAAGTGGAAAAACAGGCCAAAACCGGAAACGACCCTGAAGCCAAACGTATGTACCGCATTCTGGCAGCATACAAAGAAGTTTTGATACAAGGGAAATCGGCACGAACACTTGAAGTGGATCCAGCCGATGCAGTTGCAGTGAAAGGGTTACAATTGTTGACCAACAAACCGATTTTGTACGTATGTAATGTTGACGAAGCTTCGGTATTAACTGGCAATGCTTATGTCGATGCCTTGAAAGAGGCCATAAAAGATGAGAGTGCTGAAATGCTTATGATTGCAGCTGCTACCGAAGCAGATATTGCTGAGTTGGAAGATTACGAAGAGCGCCAGATGTTTTTGGAAGACCTGGGACTTAAAGAATCGGGGGTGAACAAACTGATTAAAACCGCCTACAAATTGCTGCATTTGGAAACTTATTTTACTGCAGGTGAAAAGGAAGTGCGTGCCTGGACCTACCGTAAAGGCTGCAAGGCCCCGCAGGCAGCGGGTGTAATTCACACCGACTTTGAAAAAGGTTTTATTCGTGCCGAAGTAATCAGCTTCGACGATTATGTTCGTTTGGGTTCGGAACAAGCCTGCAAGGAAGCCGGCAAAATGGCCATCGAAGGAAAAGAATACGTGGTGAAAGACGGTGATATTATGCATTTCCGTTTTAATGTTTAGAAAGGCAGAAGAAGAAAGTTAGAAGATGGAGAACTAATGTCGAGTAATTTGTGACTAAATAGTTGGGGAGCTTGAAAGGGCTTCCCTTTTTTATGCCCGCCTGAAATAATTATGTGCAATAGAATGCTTCCAGGGTATTTTCTGCTATAATGGTTATTGTTGGTGCAATTATCATGCTTCAACATTATGCAAATGGATCTTCAATATTGATGATTGGATTTATTCTTGGTAAGCCAACAATTATTTTTGATAGAAGTTGATTAAAGAGAAAAAACGTTTATTAACACTGTGCATATTCTAAAGCGTGGTTTTGCGGTGCGCTATCTGTGGATATAGAAATACCAAAGTTTCCAACAAAAAAGGGTCGACCACAAAATGATCGACCCTTTTTTCTGTCCGTCACAGCGGATTATTTTTGCGGCTGAACGTCACTCATGTCTTTTACAATGCCGTTTTTGTCGACTTTGATCAATACATCTTTGGCAATTTCCAGTACAATGTAAGTATCTTTCACTTCCGCAATTTTTCCGTAGATACCACCGGTGGTTACTACTTTATCGCCTTTGGCAAGGCCTTCGCGGAATTTACGGGTTTCTTTCTGGCGTTTTACCTGCGGACGGATCATAAAAAAGTAGAAAACTACGATGATCAGCAAAAGAGGCAGGAAGCTCATCAGTGGGTTGGCTTCGGCTCCTTCAGGTTGTTGCATCATTAATAAAATACTATTCAGCATGATTTTTAATTTTAATATTTAATATCCAATAATTCGTTTTTAACCTCGGCAAAAATAGCTAAATGTTTTAATTCATTGCTATTTCCGTATACATCAATTGTTTTGTATTCGCGTCCGGCCAGCCCGGCAGTGTCGAATTCAATTTCGATCCGGCCTTTTTCTCCTGGTTTTACAGGTTCTTTCGAAAAGTGAGCCTGAATACAACCACAAGTGCAATCCACATTTTCAATTTGATAACCGGCATTTCCGGTGTTGGTGAATTCGAATGAGTAGATAACGATCTCGCCGGCTTCGAGTGTTCCGAAATTGTGCGTATTGCTGGTAAATTCGATGGTGGTTTTGGCTGTTTCAAATGCATCTGTTTTTTGTTTCTGCGTGGAATTGGATTTACACGAGAAAAGGATTATAACAAATATGGCACCAAGGATTTTATTCATTATTCACCAATTAACCCACGACCCACTTTATTGATCTTATCCGTTTTTTTCAGGTCTTTCAGAGTTTTATCGAGAATGCCGTTAATAAAATTCCGGCTTTTGTCGGTACTGTAAAATTTCGATAATTCGATGTATTCGTTCAGCGAAACCTTGGTTGGAATCGACGGGAAGTACAGGAATTCTGTTATCGCGAGCTGCATAATCAGGATATCCATAAATGCAATTCGTTCCACGTCCCAGTTTTTCGAATGTTCTTTAATCAATTCACGCAGTTCATCGTGGTTAATGATGGCGCGACGCAGCAGGTCTTTTGTAAAATCCTTGTCTTCCTGATCTTTGAACATCGGCATTAAACTCTGACTTGAATCGGACAGCTCGTTGAAACGTTTCAGGGTTTTAATGATCATCGAAATCACGAAATCTACATCGTCGTTCCAGTAAATGCTTTTTTCCTCCAGATCGATATACAAATCTTCCGATACCAGGATCACTTTGTTAAAAAGACGTTCGATGAATTTCCTGTCATCCATATATGAGCGGATAGGGTCGTTCATATAACCTTCGTACGCTTCGGTTTCGGTCATCATCAGGTAAAGTTCCTTGATCAGTTCAGGATTATATTTCCACGACAGTTTTTTCTGTTCGAGGTAGGTATTTAACTGTTTGTTGTTACGGAACTGTGCAATAACCTGGTTCGTAATAAACTTGGTATTCGGATGCAGGTCCTCGTAAGTAGGTTGGTGTTTATTTCTTTTGATTTCGATGCGGCTTTCGGCATAATCCGCAATTTCAATAACCAGTGCAAATAGGTAGTAGTAAAGGTCGTATGCTTTTTGGATGCAGAAAAACAGCTCTTTTTCAGTGTTGTTCAGCGATTTTTCGTCGGTAGAATAGTAGGCATACAAAATTTGTAAAACCTTGGTGCGGATAATCCTTCTGCTAATCATTATAATGAACTTCGTATAAAATATGGCGCAAATTTACACCTTTTTTTGAATCTGAATAGTGACTTGTGTGCAATCGCATAAACTTAAAAAAATTGTGAAGAGTTTTTCAGTTGACAGTCTCAGATTACAGTTTTCAGTGATAGATAGATTTGGTTCTTTACTTTTCAAAATCATCCGAATTTTCTTTTGTTAACTGAGACTGGTCACTATCAACTTCAAAGTCATCGTCTTCCAATTCGTATTCCCAGTCATATTTTTCGCGGCGTATTACATATTTCCGGTAATAAAAAGCCAGTATTATTCCGGCAACGGCTCCTGAAATATGGCCTTCCCACGAAATTTCGGGCCTGATGGGAAGCAATCCCCAAACCAATCCGCCATAAAGAAAAACCACCACCACCGAAAGGGTGAGCAAACGCACATCAGAGCGAATAATCCCGCTAACAAAATGAAAAGCCGCCATGGCATACACCACGCCACTGGCGCCAATGTGCCACGCTTCTCTACCAAAAAACCAGACACTGATTCCGGATAAAAAATACAGGATGATAAAAATGCGGTACGAAATACGCCGGTAAAAATAAATGAGCATAAATCCGAGTATGAAAAAGGGCAGGGAATTGGAGATCAGGTGATTGAAATCGGCATGTATAAAGGGTGAAAATAAAATTCCCTTTAACCCATCGATACTTCGCGGGAAAATACCGAATTGTACAAAATTAAGACCTGTAGTGACTTCGATAATTTTTACCGCCCAGAGAGCTAGTACAAAGAGTGCCGGAAAAAGAATACTGTAAAAAAAGATCTTCTTTTCAATCTCCGGATCCAGGTTTTTGGGATTACTGGGATAATACCGAAAAATGCTCATTATGGTTCTTACTGTTATTCCGATTCTGGTCCGTCAGCAACGAAGGGGGAGGAATCTGTTTTTCAATAATGATAAAGTTACAGATTTTTCACTTGTTCCTCGTTCGTAATGATAAGTCAATTAGTTAAAATTTTTTTTATCAAAGCTACAAAACCGTAAATATCTTCCTCAGTAGTATCAAACGAACACATCCAGCGAACCTCCGAAGCTTGTTCATTCCACATATAAAAGAAAAATTCATTTCGCAGAGGTTCAATCAGCTCAGGAGGAACTTCAGCAAATATTCCGTTTGCTTCCACCGGCTGAGTAATTCTGATTTGCGGGATACTGGCTACTTCCGACTCTAGTAGTTTGGCCATTTTATTGGAGTGTGTTGCGGTTTCTTTCCACCTTTCGTTTTCGAAATAGGCAAGAAACTGGGCACCTACAAAGCGCATTTTCGAATACAGCTGCATGCTTTGTTTACGTATATATTTGGTCAGTCTTGTTAATTCCGGGTTGAAAAACAGCACGGCTTCACCCATCATCATCCCGTTTTTGGTGCCACCAAACGAAAGCACATCCACGCCGCAATCTTTCGTAAACTCTTTAAAACTAAGGTTTAATGAAACGGCAGCATTGGCAATTCTTGCGCCGTCCATGTGCAGATACATTCCGTGTTTGTGAGCCAAATTGGCAAGCGCCCTGATTTCATCAGGTTTGTACACTGTTCCCATTTCAGTTACTTGTGAAATACTAATCACTCCCGGTTGTGAATGGTGTTCAAACCCGAATCCTTTTAAATGAGATAGTACAGCTTCCGGTGTTACTTTTCCCTGAATTGGTTCAACAGGAATAAGTTTGCTTCCGGTAAATTTTTCGGGAGCACCACACTCGTCTTCCTGAATGTGTGCGGTTTCAGCACAAATAATGGAATGAAAACTTCGTGTAACACTCGACAGGCTTAACACATTAGCGCCGGTTCCGTTAAAAACAAAAAACACTTCGGTTTCAACACCAAATTGTTCTTTAAATAACTGAATGGCTTTTTGTGTGAACGGATCGTCACCGTATCCAACAACATGGCCTTTGTTGGCGTCTTCCATGGCTTTGAAAATAGCCGGATGTACTCCGGAATTATTATCACTGGCAAATCCTTTCTTCATCTTCTGATTAAGTTTGTATATGAATTGTTCTTTTTTGAATTCCTGTGGTTTCTTTGTAACTTAAGGAGTCGTTTTTCGACGGATTAAAGTAAGGAAAAAACAAAGCAATTAAAAAATGGAAACACCGATTCCTTTGTCTCAAAAATTATATCTACTTGCGATTCATCCCGAAAAAGGTGGAATAATTTCCTGGTCGTATACAGCCATTGATTATGTAGTGATCGGGAGCCTGTTGATGGAGTTGTATAAGTTGAAAAAAATTCGGTTTGAAAACAGGCGCGTTGTGGTTACAGACAGGAAATCGGACAATTCATTGCATCGGTTCATGCTCGAAAAAATGAGCAAGTCCGGATCGCCACGAAAGATTTCAACCTGGATCAGTCGGTTTAACATGAAAATGAAAGTGATTAAAACGGAAGTGCAACAGTCTTTAGTCGATAAGCGATTAATCAGAATGGAGCCCAAAAAATTTCTGTTCTTTCGTTGGACGAAGCCAGCTATTTTGGATCGGAAAGCAATTGGACAGTTGGAAAGAGACATAAAAAACCACATTTTAAAAGGTACCGAAGCGGAAGATGAACTTATTCTGTTGTCTTTTATAGAACCGGGAGGTTTGCTTTACCGATTGTTCCCCGAAAAAGCACAACGCCGGGATGCCAAAAAACGATTGAGCAGGATGATGGTAAGTAACCGGGTGTCTGCAGCTGTATCCGATGCTATTTCTGCGTCGCAGGCAGTAGCGGCTTCTATTGCAGTAAGTGTAGCTGCAACTTCTGTTGTAACAACTTGAAATATGAAATCAGATAAAATCAAAAAAATAATTCTTTTGATAGCAGGTCCCGGTGTTTTGCTGGTGGAGGCCATTGCACTTTTTATGCACCTTTTTACATCTACGAATACAAAACCGTGGTTAATTGGAGGATTGGTCGTTTTCTTTGCGGTTTTTATTCCATTGTACAGTTACGAGTATTTCAGGCAGGAATTCAAAAAGGATAAGAACAGAACAATCCGTTTTCACCGTAAAAATACACGGATTGATTGGCACGGTGGAAATATACACGGGAAAGTACCAAAGGAGGAGAAACGTCCGGGGAACATGTTTAATTCCTGATTATTCGTTGAGCCAGTCAATAATTCTTTGACTGAACACGCTGCCTGCGGGACCTACAAAATCCACAACATGACCTGTGGTATCGATCATAAATTTTTGAAAATTCCAGCGAACGTTTGCGTCAAGCACACCATTCTCCTCACTGCTTGTTAACCACCGGTAAACAGGTTCTTCATCATTTCCTTTGATGGATATTTTGCTCATTATTGTGAAACTGATGGGGTACTGTTCACAGAACTTTTTTATTTCCGCATTAGTCCCGGGTTCCTGACTGCCGAAATCATTACACGGAAAAGCCACGATCTCGAAATCGTCACCGCCATATTCTTCGTATAATTCCTGCAGTTTTTTGTATTGAGGAGTTAAGGCACATTGCGATGCCGTGTTTACCACCAACACTTTCTT
>Ga0116152_10002283_pt1 | contig 15619 bp, 16 predicted proteins | sample AD_UKC119_MetaG_FD_89894 | JGI IMG/M metagenome (GOLD analysis project Ga0116152, IMG submission 89894) | Active sludge microbial communities of municipal wastewater-treating anaerobic digesters from Hong Kong - AD_UKC119_MetaG | ecosystem: Engineered > Bioreactor > Anaerobic > Digestate... | reverse complement strand
CCTTTTCAATCGTCATGAAGAGAGTGAGAAACGAACCGGCAAGCAACGGCGCTTCGCTCCACACCTGCGCCGAGGTAAACACCCTCCCTTCCGCCCTGTTCCAAAGGCCTCTTTGGCCGGCACGCGCCTCCTCGAACGCCTTGAGGATTCGCCCCGCGTACCTCCGGTTCGGAGGAATGATGAGAGGTTGTGCAAGTCCCTCCCGGACGAGTATCTCGTTAAGAAACAGTTCAGAGCCCTCACCACCGGCGAAGACGTAGGCAAGGGTGCGTCCGTACCTGTCCGTCCGTTCGCTGTCGTACTCCAAACGAAGAGGTCCGCTTGCAAGCAGTCTGCTGTTCAGCAGGCGCGCTTCCTCTCCAAGCTCTTCTGCCGGACGGGACGGGTGATGCAGTTCCGGCGTATCCACCAGAAGGTATCGTACTCGTGCGACGCCCCCTCCCGAAGGAAGCTCCGCGGTATCTCCGTCGAAGACCCTGACCCCCGGAGGCGGAAAAGGCTGCTCGTCTCGCTGAAAAGGAACGGCGCGAAAAAAGAGAAAGAGAACAAAGAACAGCGCAAAAAGGAGAAGGAACAAGGCGATTCGTCTCATCTGTTTTTCTCATCCGTATATAATAGAGGGAAGACTCTCCAGCGAAGGGAAGGGCAGGTCCACGGAGTACCGCCCGCCGCGATGTATCGCCGCGTTTCCGGAGCAGCCGCTTCCTCCGCGGCGGGGAGGACAAGGTGCGTAATGCCCGCCTCTCTGAAAACCGAGGGAAGAAACGGTATTCCTGGCCCCTGGAGGATCACTCCTCTCTTCCCTTTCAGAAGGGGCATAAGCGAGAGGATTCTCCGGTTGCGCAGCGTTTCTGCGTTTATCCAGAGTACGGCGCTCGAATGCAGGTGCTGCGATGTCGTCCACTCGGGAAGAATACCAAGACCGCGCCGGGAGTCGTCGAAGATGGAAATCTTCCAGTTCCAGTCGCGCAAAAAGTCTGTCACCCAGGGGTCAGGGGCAAGAAGGGCGACCCGGTCCCTCCCGGGGAGCTGCAGAAGGAATTCCAAAGGTTCGCCCCCCTCAGGCGCCGGGGCGAGCGCGGCGAGCGAGGCCGACGCAGCGGAAAACTCCTGCGGATACGGGGAGACGAGGAGCCGGGCGAGACTATGGGCGCCGGACATGAGAATGTTGCGCGTATGCTCTTCCCGGGGGGACATCGGCTCGCCTCCCTCGGGCGGAGTGGAACCGACGCCCCATCGGCCGTCCGAAAGCGAGAGAAAACTCCCCTTCCAGCCGATGATCAAATTGTCGACGGCTCCGTCGGGAGCTTTCAGGACTTCTTGTAGAATGGAATCATACAGGCGCATATCGCTCCTCCTCGCCGACCATTGTAACGCATACGAGGAGAGAAGCAGAAGCGCTACTCTTTGAAAACTCAAATTCTGAACGTCGAAAGGAGAAGCGTATTGACAGAAAGTGTTGAATCGCTGGTGCGTGTACATGAGAAGAAGCTGAGGGAGTATGTATCGCTCCTGTCCTCGTACGAAGGCAAAATTCGATTGACGGGACCGAGCGACCCCGAAGTCCTCTGGAATGAACATATCGTTGATTGCCTCCACTCCGTTCCGTATCTACCGGAATCGGGAAGAACGCTCGACGTGGGGTCGGGAGGAGGTCTTCCCGGTCTTGTGTGGGCTCTCTGCCGCCCCGACCTCCAGGTGACGCTGCTTGACAGCGTTCGCAAAAAGTGCGGCGCGCTTGCCGAGATGGCCTCCGCGTTACAGCTGGAGAATGTTCAGGTTGTCTGCGCTCGCTGTGAAGAATACGCCGTGAAGGAACGGGAGGTTTTTCAATGTGCAGCAGCCCGTGCCGTTGCCGCAGCGGATGTGCTCCTGGAGTATCTTGCTCCCTTTGTGACCGTTTCAGGACGTGTGCTTGCATTCAAAGGACCGCTCTACGTAGAGGAGATTAAGCCGATGGAAGGAAAATGGGCGCGCCTCGGACTCTCCGCTCCCGAAGTGCATACCTATACAGCCGGTGAAAAAGAGCGCTACCTTCTGCTCTGGACAAAACAAACGTCTGTTCCTCAACGATTTCCACGGAAGATAGGCATGGCGGAAAAAACAAAATGGTGGAGGTGATGCGGGAGTGATTACTCTTGCAGTATCGAATCAGAAAGGCGGAGTGGGAAAGACCACAACATGCATCAATCTCGCTGCGGAGCTTGGACGCAAAGGGTATTCCGTCCTCTCGGTCGATATCGACCCGCAGGCAAACTGTACGAGCGGGCTCGGCGTTGCCTTGCCTCCGAAAGCACCCAGCTTGTATAACGTCCTCCTTGGCGACGTACCGCCGCAGGAGGCAATCCTTCAAACCAAGTGGAAGGGTGTTTCAATGCTTCCGGCGACGCTCGACCTGGCGGGGGCGGAGATAGAGCTAGCGAGTTCTATCAGCAGAGAGACGAAGATGCGTCGTGTGCTCTCCCGAATTGAGGGCTTCGATATCGCAATTCTCGACTGTCCGCCTTCACTCGGCATGCTGACGGTCAACGCGCTGGTCGCCGCCGATAAGCTGGTCATTCCTATACAGTGCGAGTATTTTGCACTCGAAGGGTTAGGGCAACTCTCCAGGACGATATCGCTCGTAAAAGACGGACTGAATCAAAACCTGGGCATCGACGGAATTCTCTTGACCATGCACGACTCAAGGACGCGTCTTTCTATCGATGTGGCTGATGAAGTCCGGAGGCAGTTCGGCGACGTCGTCTTCAAAACATTCATCCCGAGGAATGTCAAACTGGCGGAAGCTCCAAGCTACGCTGAGCCAATCTGCTATTACGACCCCTCATGCTCAGGTGCAAAAGCCTATGAAGAGTTCGCGGAGGAGGTGTCGACGCTGTGGCTAAAGGAAGAGGACTAGGAAAGGGTCTTGCGTCGCTGCTCCCGGCGGCGCAAACGCTCGGGGAGGGAGAACCGGAAATCACAATGCTTTCGATGGATCGAATTCTCGCCAACCCGTTCCAGCCAAGAAAAGAGATCAACGAAAACACTCTGGTTGAACTTGCCGACTCCATCAGGGCGCACGGAGTAATACAACCGTTGATCGTCCGGAGAAATGAAGACGGCGACTACTGGATAGTCGCCGGAGAGAGACGATGGAGAGCCGCGAAGATCGTAGGCTTAAGCGAAGTTCCTGTGCGCGTGATCGATGGAAACGAGATGGAGATGCGTGAAATCACACTCATCGAAAACATACAACGCGAAGATCTCTCACCAGTGGACACTGCGCTCGCACTCGAAGAACTTCTGAACGTCTACGACATCACACAGGATGAACTTGCCGCAAGCATTGGATGGAGCAGAACGTCCGTCACAAATAAGCTCCGCCTTCTTCAGTTACCTGAAGAGGTTAAAACGCTCCTCTCGAACAACGAGCTCTCCGAGGGTCACTGTAGAGCGCTTCTCCCGCTGGAGTCTCAGGATGAGATTGCGAAACTTGCCTCAGACGCAGTGAACGCCGGGTTATCTGTGCGTCAGGTTGAGGACATCGTAAAACGAAAGAACGCCCACTCTCCGAAAGAAAAAAGACCAAAGGATGTCTTTGCGCTTCCTGAAAGCATCTCCCAAAAAGCGCGATCTCTCGGATTTTCAATACGAATCACGGGGAAGAAATCAAAGATGAAGCTGCATATCGAAGGAGTTCACGAAGAGCTTGTCCGGGATGTTCTCACATATCTTGAAGAGAACGCGGAGAAGTATTTCCCGGGAAATACTCCAGACGAACAATGAAAAACTACGCAGATCTGATCCTTTTCGGAAAGGTAGTATCCACAGCACTCCTCGTGGTAGGATATATTTTGCTCGGTTACTATTTGGGAAGAAGATTGGTAGATAACGGATACCCTACCTGGACACACCCGGCACTCATACTGGTTGGAGCAATAGTCGGAACACACCAAATGTATTTCGTCATAAGGGAATTAATTCATAAAATCAACAAATAGAATACAGCGGTAGGGTATAAAAACCAAACAATAAAATGTAAATGTTTGCTTTATATGTTTCACGTGAAACATTGGGTGTTGAAGGGGGTTGCGCTGTGGAGAATATTTTTGCGCCGTGGAGAATGGCGTATATTGCTGTTTCAAAGGACCAAGGCGGGTGTATTTTTTGTGATTTTCCAAAAGAGGATAACGATGAGGCGCGAATGATTCTTTTCAGAGGGGAGACGTGCTTTGTTATTTTCAATGCTTTTCCATATAATCCGGGGCACCTTATGGTCGCCCCCTATAGGCATACAGCCGAGTATGAATTGTTGACCGACGAAGAACTGCTCGAAATGCATCGTCTTGCGGGAAAGTGCATCGTGGTGCTCCGAAAGACGATGAACCCGCAGGGTTTCAATCTTGGCGTGAATCTTGGAAAGGTGGCGGGGGCTGGTTTTGACGGTCATCTCCATCTTCACATTGTTCCTCGATGGAACGGAGATACGAATTTTATGCCTGTATTTGCAGATGTACGAGTAGTCGCGGAGGAACTGGCAGAAACATACAGAAAGATGAAGGAAGCTTGGGATTGATGCAGGTTGATTACAAAGAACCAGCTTCGGAAACTACGGTAGAAGTAAAAATCAACAAATCCAGATTCTTGGGCCATGTCCGTATTTGCAGATCCGAGGAAGAAGTTCGGATGAAGCTCAAGGAGGTGTGCGATCTGCATAAGCAGGCAACGCATAATTGCTGGGCATACAGGATCGGCGAGGAGTCATATAGAGAGTATTTTTCCGATGACGGCGAACCCGCAGGGACAGCGGGGAAACCGATCCTTGGAGCAATTTCACGACTTGATCTGACAAATGCTCTTATTGTAGTCACTCGATATTTCGGAGGCATAAAGCTTGGTGTTCGCGGTTTAATCGAAGCGTACGGCTCCACTGCGACGAATGCGCTGAATGCCTCCGGTATGGCGGAATGTACGATAAAGAGTCAGTACCAGATAGTTGCTCCGTACGATATGGTAAAAACATTGCACCGGCTGTTATTTTCACTTGGCGCAGTCGAGAAAGATGTTCTCTTCGACTACGGAGAGCGTGTCAGTATTCTTTGCTCGCTGCCTCGATCCTCCGGAAAGGATTTTGAAAGCGCGCTTGATGAGCTCTTGAACATGAGCAGAATACATTCATGGAACGGTGTTCAGTAGACTTCTTCATTCTTCCGGGCGCCGTTCCGTTTTTTTTGCCACCCTTTCAATCTTTGAGAAGATCTGATTCAACGGTCTTCTTTCTTCATCGAGCTCGATTGGAACGAGTTCCTACGAGTCTGACTCGACAGTATTCTGGGTTTCCTTTGTTGAAGAATCACATTTTTCGCCGCGAATTCTCTGGAGAGTAACTTTCTACAACACATGAGTCTTTTTCATATATCGCTTGGTTTTGGTACACTAAGATTGATCACTTTTTGAGCGAACGACAGCCGAAAATTGATCATCTGACAGCAGCTCCGGTTATCAACGCTTTCTCCTTTTCGTATTGAGACTCAGCAAAGAGTCTCAATACGAACCGTTTTCATTTATGAATGAGTTCCAGGAATTGTAGTCCATATTTGGAATGGAATCACGGAAAAACAAACTCCTTCCTCGAACTCGTAAAAAGTAGATTTCTTTAGTTGTTCCCTTCGCCTTCGATACTCGAGCTCACCACTAAACATAATTCAACCACAATGCCACTTTCGTGTGCCTTCTTCCGGATGTCCGAAGTGCATCGTCGTATTTATTTTGATTAAGAGCCAAAATTCTTTCGTTCTTTTCATCGAAATCTCCTGGTTTGTTCCCTTTCGAAACTCTTCTTGTTGAATGAAACAGTTCTGATAGAACCAAAGTGGATCTCTTAGAAAAAATCTTCGTTTCTTCTCTTTCTGGTTGATGATGTTATGAGTCAATGAGACAGTCTGATTCAACGCGCCACACGTCCACATTTCGTGTCTGGTCGAAATGCGTGCATCTCTGTTCCTTACTCATCGTATTGAGAAGTAGTGGTGGAATTCTTGTACACGTCCATTTGGCTTCTTTCTTCCTGTCACGTGGATCCTCTATTGAAGTGACATTCTGCACGCTAAATAGCATTCAATGTGTGGTTCGAAAGACAAAAGAGTCCGAAAACCCATTTATCCTTTCATGCGGCCGATTGTATCAATTGCATGCGCGGCCGGGATCGGCTGTACCCAAGACATCGCGGAAAATGCTCTGTATCTTTGTTATAGTGCGCTGCTTTGAGAGGCACGTTGGGGGCCTCTTTGTAGTTGGAGACTTTGTGAATTGTTACAGGTGATTGCATGCGCTGCAAATTAGCGGTTGTACGCTATTCCGGAAGTGTGCCTTCAGACTGGTGAGGGTGAACGTTGTCAACTGTTGGAACATCCTTTCGATACAAAGAGACCTATTTGGAGGGTGTAGGTCAGTATAGATCAGCTTCTTCATACGCAATTATGGTGTTTCTTTCTCGCGAAGACTAGAAATCAGAGAGACTGTTTACAGGAACGTGAAAGATTTTTCCCAGAGAACATATACTTCGCCTGTTCGCTGACAACGGAATATGGCTTCCTTTAAGAGAGAAGCAGACGAGGAGGCGGAAATACGTTGCAAAAAGCTATGTCAACCACTAAAATATCCGGGTGACATAGCTGAGGGGGTGCTCGATGAGATACAAAGGGTGGATTCTTGCCGGTTTTTTCGCCGGCCTTACAGTTGTTGGAACGTTTCTTCGTATTCCTTTCCCTCTGGTTCCGCTGACGCTTCAGGTATTAATGGTGCTTCTCGCCGGTTTTACGCTGGGACCGAAATACGGCATGCTATCACAGGTCATCTACCTGTTTATCGGACTTGCGGGACTACCGGTTTTCAGCGGCGGGGGAGGGATCGGAACGGTCTTTTCTCCGACGTTTGGCTACCTTCTCTCATATCCTGCGGCCGCATGGATCGTTGGCCGGATCTCTTCCAAGGAAGGAGCGAACGCGATCCGTTTCGTTGTTGCCTCATGTGCGGGGATAGCGTTTATTTATTTGCTCGGCGCTTCAGTGCTCTATCTCAACCTGAAGTTTTTGGCCGGAAAGAGCATCGGTGTGTACCAGGTTGTGAAGATCGGTGTTCTGCCCTTCTTACTCCCTGATCTTCTCAAGGGGGGAGTGGCCGCGCTGTTTGCTTTGAAAATACGTCCGCTTCTTGGTACAAGCGGTGCAGAGTTGCGGAGAGCGCCTCTGCACGGGAGGCTTACACGATACAAGCCGTAACAGACCGGAATCCCGGTGTTCAATGAACGAATGACAATGCCGCCAGTTGAGAGGACTCAGGCCTTTCTCCGGCGGCATTGTGTTATGTTTGAAATGGGGGGGGCCGCCCTCATCTTCGTTGCAGAAAGAGGAGCGTGTCTCCAATATCACGATCTACATGCTTCCGATGAGCAGAATTTTAAACAAAGTAGTGTTCATAGACGTTGACTAATACTGATCTTAGCTGAGATTCTCTCCCGTTCGGTTCGATATAAACGCGTTGACGCTCTCGATATAGTCGGCTACACGAAACTTTCTCGCCGCTCCCTTGTCGTTCATATAGCGTACCATCCCGAAAACAGAGCGTTCAGCCCAAGGTCTGTCGTGAAGACCGCCGATTGCCCATGAAACGCCTACGACGCCGCTGGGGTCGCGTCCGTCAAGCTCGTACCGGTCGTTGAGAATGAGCACACGTTCAAAGGCCTCTTCCGGGGTCTCCGTCCATTCGAGGATTTTCTTCGCCCAGTACATTCTCGCCCACCCGTGCATCTTTCCCTTCCAGACCATCTCTTTTTGCGCAGCGTTCCAGAGAGGATCGCCGGTTCGGGCTTCTTCAAGCTCTGCCATTGTGTAAAGACGAGGTCTCCGGTCGCCCGCATGAAGCGCGAGCGTTTTCCGGCCCCATTCAGGGAGTCCATCGTAGGTTCCGGCCATTGGCTCATAAAAACAGAAATTATCTGCCAGCTCTCGACGGACTATGAGTTCTTCGAGAAAGGCTTCCCTCGCGGGGGATTGGGGCATTTTAAGCGCCTCCAGTGCGACTCTCTGCGGGGAGAGCTGGCCGAAGTGGAGCCACGGCGAAAGATCGGAGAGGGCAGAAAGCGCCGGATTGTTTCTTCGAGTGTCGTAGTCATTCAATCTTTCTGAAAAGAACCGGCGCATGGCAGCGCGGGCAGCGGAAGAGCCGGGCGAGTAAGGCGAAAGGGGCGCTTCTGCGGTTTCTGTTGCGACTCGGGCGGCAGCATCTTCAAGAGAGAGAAAAAGCGGCGTTTCTATACTCTCTCGCGGAGGGAGTTCCGGAAACAGAGGGTACTCTTCGAGATAGGAATCAAGCAGAGGGTGTACTTTTCTGCGAAATGTCGCGGCGCTGTACTCCTTCTTCGGCGATACGATCCACGCCGGGATTATGTTGTGCCCGTCGACCTCGTAGACCGTTGTCGAAACTCTGTCGAGGAATTCCTTTCTCCACGGCTGCTTCTCCGGGAACGGGTCGAAATCGATGAAGACAAGCGCTGCATCGAGCGTCGCCGTGAGTGCAGCGACAGTAGGGCCTGGTTCTCCGTATAGTATTTTCATTTGCGTGTTATATTTGCGTAGTTGTCGGGATGTTTCTTTTAGACCTTGTATAAGGAAGGCATAGTGTCGCTTCTGAGCGTGGGCGAAGGAAGGAGCGAAACAGAAAAGGCAGATGAGAGGGCGGTCAAGCGAGGCAGCCGCGTGCGCCGCGGCGAGGAGAGGCCAGCTGTCTTCTGCGCGCTGCTCGCGGCTCATCCAATAGAGAACAGGACCTTTGCCTTGACTTCCGTTTTGAAGCAGATGTGCTCTTCGTGAAAATGGTTCAGAAAATTGAAAGGGCATATTTGATCTCTCCTTTCAGTTGTATTTCCCGGGAAATAAAAGAGGAGGCGCGGCGTGCCTCCTCGCTGCGGCCTCCTCTTTTATTTGGTGGCGTTGCTCAGGCTATTTCTACCATTGTTACTTCAAATGTGAGTTCTTCGCCGGCAAGGCGGTGATTCCCGTCGAGAGTGATTCCATCCTCGTCCATCTCGGCGATAAAGACGTTGAGTACGCCGCCGTCGTCTGTCGCTACTCTGAGAGGATCGCCGATGGAGGGCGTGTATCCTTCCGGGAGGACGTCGCGCGAGACTCTGAAGAACATGTCGTCTCTCTTCTCCCCGTAGGCTTCTTTGGGGGGGAGTGTGATGGTCTTTTTCTCTCCTGCGTTCATCCCTTCAACCCCCTTGTCAAACCCGGGGATCATCTGTCCGGCGCCAACGGTGAACTCCAAGGGAGATCGTCCTTCTGAGGAGTCGAAGACATCCCCGTTTTTCAGAGTGCCCGTATAGTGGACTTTCACTTTTGAACCTTTCTTCGCAATCATTCGTTGCTCCTTTCTCCGGTCCGAACCGGAAGTGCGCATTTCCCGGATGAAAGAACCCCGATGCGCTCTCTTCAACCAGTCTATTTCATCCGGAGAAAAAAATCTACCGTCGAAGTATTTTGAAGAAGCTCTGGAAAGCGTCCGATTATGAGGTAGAATACGAATATGACGGCAAATCTTTCCCGGGAGGTGAGTGAGAGATGATTATCGGCAGAGATGATTTGAGAAGTGCAGCGAAAAAAGGGATTCTCTCCGAAGAACAGGCGGATTCCCTATGGGATTTTCTTTCCGAAGAGATGCGAGAAGTCCCCTCTTTTCGCATGGCGCATATTCTCTACTATCTTGGCGGACTGATTGCGATCGGTGCGATGACGCTCTTCATGAATCGGGGGTGGGAGCTTTTCGGAGGATGGGGCATCTTTGCTATCTCACTTGCCTATGCGCTTGTAGGTCTCTTCTTTCTGGCGTATTTCATGAAAAAACCCGGCCTCTCCATTCCCGCGGGTATTCTCGGTGCATTTGTGGCGGTGATGGTGCCGCTTGCGGTATACGGCCTTCAGAACGCGCTGGGGTATTGGGAGGGGAACAGAATATACAGGGAGTACCACGTGTACATCGACTGGCGCTGGCTGTCCATGGAATTGGCAACTCTTGCGGTCGCGGTGGGACTTTTATGGCGCTGGAAGCTTCCCTTCATGCTCATGCCGGTTGCGCTGACCCTCTGGTACATGAGCATGGACCTGGCGCCCTTCCTCTTCAAGAATGAGGATCTTACTTGGGAACTGCGACGGACGGTTTCGCTCTGGTTTGGCCTCGCAGTGCTCTGTTTTGCGGTATTCGTCGATTTCCGTACGCGTTCACGAAAGGATTATGCGTTTTGGCTCTATCTGTGCGGCCTCGCCGCTTTCTGGGGCGGGCTCTCTCTGATGGACTCGGACAGCGAACTAGGGAAGTTTGTCTACTTCTGCATCAACATCTTTCTGATTGCCGTAGGAGCCCTTCTCTCACGAAGAGCCTTTGCCGTCTTCGGCGGATTTGGGGCCGCTGGGTATATTGGTCATTTAACATGGAGAGTGTTCAGCGACAGCGTAGTCTTTCCGTTCGTTCTTTCGTTTGCCGGTTTTTTTGTCATCTGGCTCGGAATACGCTGGCAGAAGAAGGAAAAACAGATTACGGCGCTGCTGCGCTCCTTTCTCTCCCCCGAAATGCGGAGTTTTCTTGAGAGGAATGAGTGATTCCCTCCGAGAGCGTGACGATTCGGAGAGGCGCCGGCCGCGAAGGAATCCGCGGAAATCTAGTGAAGGGCCTGTTGCTTTGAAGCCCTGCTGAAAAGAGGGAAAAACGTGGAGTTTATTGTCTTTCTTGTGATCGCCGCACTTCTGGTTCGCTTTATCAAATCCTACTTTGGAGCTCCGAAGCGCGACGAAATTCTGGTCATTCCGGGAGACGCGGAAAACTACAGAAGCGGTTCGAAGAATGCCTCTTCCCAGTGGATCGAGCCAGGACAGTCTTTCATTTGCAGAGGGTATTCGATTGATGATGGAATGGTGTATGTTGGTGAAAGAATGCGGGATTTTACCGGCGCGAACGAAGGGTGTCTCATCAATCCGGAACTGGACGTTGCTCCTGAGGGTACCCCCTCGTTACCGGTACAGCAGATACAGCCCCGTTACGAGACGATGAGCCCCGAGCAGCGCGGGGCCTTTCTGCGCTGGCTCGCAGAAGGGCGATTCGGCCGGGCGGACCCCGCATGGCCCTTTCTCTTCTTCTACGGTATCGAACGGCGGCTCTTTGTGGACGGACCGAGAGGGTACGTCTCTCACCAGGAACGCAACGAGCTTGTCCTGGAAGTGCGGCGTCTGCTGCATGTCTACGGCGAGCACCGTTCATTCCGGGGATACTGTAAAAACCTCCTTGCAACCGAATGGGTCCTCAAAGGGGATTATGCGGAAATTCCCGAATGGGTCGACTTCACCGATCGTTTTTGCGCCGAGGCGTTCAACTCCATCATCTCGCTCTACGTTTCGCGGGATCAACCGATTCCCGGCGAAGTGGCGCTTCAATGGCTCTTTCTGCATCCTGAACATATTTCGGGGACGCTTTCGCGCCGCGAACCGGAAAAGTTCGAACATCTTTTCCTCGCAGGATACAAGGAAAAGTTCGGCGAAGGCATCCTTATCCATAAGAACCGTTCGCCCTTGAACCTTATCTATAAAGGAGCGAACCCTTCGCTGGGAAACGGTGTCAAGCTCACAGTTCCTTCTCTACCGGATCCCTTTCTTCTTGCAACGCCTATAAAGAAACTCGACCTCCTTGCCGAAGAGTGCATAAAGGCGATGGAGACCGATGACACTCTTGAATTTAAAGGACAGGTGTTCGAGGCCGACGGCGTCGATCCTCTCGAGTCTCTGGACGATATCCACAGCGAATTTATGGCCCGCCTGGCGACGAAAATGCTCTGGCCGAGAGCGGATGTTCTGGCGGTCTGCGACGCCCTTTCCATTGCGCCGGAACCGTCCTTCGAGCTGCTGAACTCGTGGGGGCGGGTAGCCGGGGGACTGCCCCTGATTGACGACGGGGATCCGGTTTTTGTGGATATCCCTTTGTTGCAGGAGATGTTGCTTCGGGAGAATGCAGATGCTCAGTAGCGTGCCGGGAGCGCCTCAAGAGAGGAAGGTTATTTTGTGCCGGTAGTTTCAAGTTTCCCCCCGGTCGCCCGGACGGACGCCGTGATCTGTATCCTCGGCAGTATGCCCGGCAGAGCGTCGCTTGAAGCCGACCAGTACTATGCGCACCCTCGAAATGCCTTCTGGCGTCTTCTTGAGTCCGTACTGGGTATTCCCTGCTCGTTGCCATATCCGGAGAGGCTTGAACGGCTGAAAGAACGACGTACAGCGCTCTGGGACGTCCTTGGGACGTGCGCTCGCGACGGGAGCCTTGATTCACGTATCGAACCGTCCAGTATCATTCCCAACGATTTTGCGACTTTTTTCGCCATGCATCCTCTTATAGGAACTGTTTTTTTCAACGGCGGAAAGGCTGAGGCGGTCTATCGCAGAGAAGTACTCCCGACTCTTGCCGAACCTGCCCGATCCATTCGACTTCTCCGCCTCCCCTCTACAAGTCCCGCGCATGCAGGAATGACCTTCGAGCAGAAGAAGGATGCGTGGGGCCGCCTCGGGAGAGTCCTTGAAGAAAACGCCAGTCAAGGGTACCATGAGCGGGGGAACGATTGCTGAGGAGAGAGTGAGCATATCAATCTTCCCGGGAGTACCTCCGTGACCGCAGGTGGTCTCCTGATTCGATGGATCATAACAAAGGGAGGGTTTGAAATGGATGTCGGTACACTGCGTTGGTTCTTTTTCTGGTGCGCCATTTTTAATTTCTTTATTCTTGGAGGCTTCTTTCTCGGATTCATTTTTTCCGGCGACATGATCTATTCTTTTCACCGCAAGTGGTTCACGCTGGACAGGGATTCTTTTAACACGGTGATGTACTTCTTTATGGGAATCTACAAAATCCTGATACTGGTCTTCAATTTGGTTCCCTGGCTCGCGCTTCTGATCGCCGGCTAATTACGAGGGGCGCGTTCCATAGCTGTTTTTCCCTCGCCCTGGGACGCGCCCTTCTATTGAAAACCCCTTTCCGTTCGTCCTTTATTCCCTCAAAGCGCGATTTCACGTCGACTGCGCCCTTGATCCGTCTGCACCCCACCCTTTGTGCCGGGTGTCTCCTGCGTGCCAAGAAGGTTCCGTTCCCAGTAAACAGTCATCGGCAGAACTCAAGAAGTCTGAAGATACGGCCTGCTCTCATGGTTTATAATGCTTTTCATGGTTTGAAACCAGTCTGTTCAGGAAAGGAGGTTGCGCATGATGACGAATGATCCGGGGAGAAGAAAACGCCTGCTCCTTGTAGGCGCCGGGCACGCGCACCTTTTCAGCTTCGCGCGCATAGAACGGTTTCTCCGCGGCGGGATTGATGTGACTGTGATCTCTTCCGCGCCCCTCCGGTTTTTTGGGACGGGGCCTGAAGTACTTGGCGATTCCGATGGGATGAAGGAATTGACCGTAGATGTGCGCGCCCTTGTCGAGCGCGGGGGAGGGCGCTTCCTGGAGGGGAGGGTCGCTTCCGTACATCCGCAGGAACACTGTGTGCGAACGGAGAGCGGAGAGGAACTTTTTTTTGACGCGCTCTCTTTAAATATCGGCAGCGAAATTCCGTCCGCTCTTCTCGGCGGCTCGCCGGGGCGCGTCTTTGCCGTAAGGTCCATATCCTCGCTTCTGGAGCTGCGACGGCGGATACTTGCCTTGCCTCCCGGTGCGAAGCCGCACCTTGCTGTCGCAGGAGGAGGTCCCTCGGGATGCGAAGCGGCCGCAAACGTGTACGAATTGAGCAGGCGGCACGGACGCTCTCTCCGTATCACGCTCACCACGGGAGCGGCAGGGCTATTGCCGTACTTCCCCCTGAAAGCGCGCCGGCTTGTGGCGGCCGAGCTCCAGAAGATTGGGGTCGAGGTTTCGGAACGGCGCACCACGCTCGTATCCGGCGATACGCTCGTCTACTCGGACGGTTCGACCGGAGACGCCGATTTTCTGGTGGTCGCAACGGGCGCGCGTCCGTCGAAAGTGCTGACGGAATCAGGGCTTGAGGTTGACGACGAGGGCGCCGTGATTGTCGACGAGTACCTCCAGTCGCTTTCGGCGAAGGGCGTGTTCGGCGGAGGAGACTGCGTTGCCTTTCAGCCCATGGAGCTGGAGCGTTCCGCTTCCCATGCCCTCCGGCAGGGGCGGGTGCTCTTCGCGAATCTTTTGGCGTACCTCTCAGGGGAGCCTATGCGTCCGTTTATTCCGAAGAAAGAGCCGCTCACGATCCTGAATCTGGGAAGAACGGGGCTGCTTGTCAGGAAGCCGTTCGTCGCCAGAGGTCGCTTCGCGCTTCTGTTGAAGCGATGGATCGACCGCCGTATTGTGAAGGAGTTTCAGAGTCCCTCCGAGGAAAAATCGTGAGACGAACGATGAAAGCCTTTTGCGTACCCTCAATTTCTCTCAGTTGAAAGGAATGAATCATGGAGCGTTTGAACATACGAAAGCTCTTGACGCAGTTCGGCGAACTGGTCAAAGCGGAGTGGAGCACCTTCTGGTACGCAACGCTTGGCGCGGTGCTGATGAGTTTCTCCATCATCGCCCTCATCGTTCCGTACCGTTTCGCGGGCGCCGGCCTCGCAGGAATCGCTCTGCTCGCACGGTACGTCTTCGATGTCTCCCCCGCGTGGGTGCTCGCCGTCGGCAACCTGCTGCTGCTGGGCTGGGGGTGGAGGGCGCTCTCCGCGCGCTTTGTCCTCTGGACGCTCTACGTCTCGATACTCTCCTCGTTCGCCGTCGCCTTTTTTGAACTCTTCCACTACCCCGTGCTGGCCAACACCCTCCTTGCTGCGCTGCTGGGCGGGGTGTGCAGCGGAATCGGCATGGGGCTGGTCTTCCGCGTCGGAGGCTCCACCGGCGGAACCGACGTCATCGTCGCCGTTGCGAAGAAGCGCTGGGGCGTCGACATGGGAATGTTTTCCTTCTATATAAATACTGCGATTCTCTTCCTTTCATGGTTCGCCGTGGACCTCGAACAGCTCCTCATGGGAGGAGTGCTGCTCTACGCGGAGAGCATCACCATCGACAGCGTGCTCAAGTCCTTCGACCGGAGAAAGCAGGTTACCGTCATCACATCGAAGATGGAGGAGGTCAAACGCTTTATCGTCGAGGACATGGAGAAAGGAGCCACGGTTATCAGGGGCGAAGGAGCCTACACGGCTGCGGAGCGCCCGATGATCATGGTGGTGCTCAACCGGCGGCAGGCGATGGAGCTGAAACTCTTTACCGTCTCCGTGGACCCGAACGCGTTCATCATCATGGCCGACGTCGCCGAGGTGGTGGGCGAGGGGTTCAAGCACTGGAAGAACCTCTAGCCTTTCTGCGCGGAAGAACCGCCGGAAGAATGCTGCCTTACGAAGCCGGGAATCTTCCCGGCTTTTTTTGTGTGCCCCATTTGTGAAATTGATAACTTTATTGTATGATAGGGGCGATGATCACTTAGAGGAGGCGACCGTCATGAACGGTGCGGGAGAGAAGAAGGAAATAGTCCTCTGCATGGGGAGTTCGTGCTTCGCCAGGGGAAACGCGAAGACGCTTGAAGTAGTGCGCAGATACAAAGAGGACTATTTCCTTCT
>Ga0116152_10002282_pt1 | contig 15623 bp, 11 predicted proteins | sample AD_UKC119_MetaG_FD_89894 | JGI IMG/M metagenome (GOLD analysis project Ga0116152, IMG submission 89894) | Active sludge microbial communities of municipal wastewater-treating anaerobic digesters from Hong Kong - AD_UKC119_MetaG | ecosystem: Engineered > Bioreactor > Anaerobic > Digestate... | reverse complement strand
TTTTTATCTCCCCGGGCTGTTTTCAAGGTCAAAAAGTCCCCTTCTTTCAGGTCCATTTTTCTTTTCATGAAAGTGCTGGGGATGATGGTGCGGTGGTTGGCAAACTTCTGCAGCATCTCAGCTTCATCCCCCTGCAGGCGGAAGTTCATAAAATCAGACATGCGGCTGCCGTCCATGCCATAAATGATGCCTATTTTATCGGCTGTACCGGCGATTTCCACATCTCCTCTTTCATAGAAGCCCAGGACCGACTCCACTCCCTTGACGGATTTCAGGCTGGCTTCGGCTTTGCGGTCGGCATCGGACATGTAGGCCATGATGTCGGTTTTAAAATCACTATAGGCATAAGCCACTTCCCGGGTCACACTGAAGCTGATGGTGTTGATCAAAAGCAGGCTGGCCAGCCCGATGGTCAGAAGGGTGATGTTGTTTAGCATATCCTTGCTGCGGTAGATGTTTTTCAGGGCCAGGATCCCTTCATTGCCGAAAATACGGGGAATAAACCGCTGATAAAACAGGATGAAGAAATCCATGATATGGGGGATCAGCCACACCACTGCTACTGTTGCTGTAATAATGGACAGGGAGCCCAGCACACCTGCCGCCTGTTCCGGCACCAGGCGGGGAACCACCAGGGAAAGTACCAGAATTACCAGGGCGATCCTGGTACGTCCGGTTTTGATATCGTCCTGCCGGGCATAGGTATTGAGGATGATATCCCGTAAGGGTACTTTGTTTATCCTGATGATGGGGATCAGTGAACTGCCCACAGAGAGCACCACTGCCGAGACAAAGGAAATCCCCATGTACAAATAAGAAAACGAGATCTCAACTTCCGGCGGAGCGGGGTCCCAGGGGTTCATGGCCATGGAATAAGTCATCCCGTAAAGCAGGCCGATGCCCAGCAGACATCCTAATGCACCGCCGATCACCCCATAGCTGATACTTTCACTGAGCAGCAGAAGGTTGATCCTCTTTTTGGTGGCGCCGATACTTCGGAAGGTTCCCATCACCGGCATCCGCTCAAAGGCAATGACCTTAAAAGCGGTGTAGATGACAAAAATACTGATCAGTACCACCAGCATCAGCATCAGCAAAAAGGGGACGCGGATCACCTGGGTGTATTCCTTTAACTCTTTATCGGTGATGGTCTGGGTTATTTCATAGCGGGGGTATTGCTTCTGGAGATCGGCTTTTACCTGTTCGATCATCAGGGGATTTTTGGTTTTGATATATAACTGTGAAACTTTGCCTCTTTCGCTGATGATGGAGGACAGGGTCTCCAATGGCACCACCGCACTGAAACCGTCGGTCCCAGGCATCAGGAGCCCCTCCGGTGCTGCAATGGCCGCAATGGTAAAACGATGGAGGTTGTCTTTTATTTTCACATCCAGCTTGTCACCGGCGTTCAATTCATACTTATCAGCGGTCAGGCGGCTGATGATGATCTTATTGCCTTTGAAGGGATGCAGGCCGTACTGTTCCTGCAAAACGAGAGGATTCATCTTCTGCAGGTCTTCCAGTTTAAGACCTTCCAGTGAAACCATTACCTGATCCCGGGGTGAAATTTTGTATGATCCGGTTTCACTGATGATGCCCACTGTATATTCCAGATCATTGGTAAATATTTCCGCCCGGGCAGGACTGAAATATCTGGAGGGAGCATCCTGGCCGGCATATATGACAAGCTCTGATTCGCCGATCTGGCTGCGGATCTGCTTTAAGTAGACTTCTGCAACATTGTCGGATATGCCCAGAGAGGAAAAGAGGAGCGCAGTGGAAAGACAGATGGAAAAAAGCACTAACAGGGTCCGGAGCTTTTTCTCCCAGATGTTTTTAAAGATGAATTTGATGATGATTCCCAAAACCAACAGCTCCTACTGCAGTAAAGAATCAGGACATTTAACCATTGATAAAGCATGCCTTTTTAATTCTCCTGACAGCTGTTGCGTTCCTTTAATAAAATATTAATTTTTTCTTAATTTTATTAGAGCGTACGCTTCAGCACGGTATATAAGGTGCATTCACGAGTTCACCAGTTTTTCATCCATTGAACATGATTTCTTCACAAAAACTTTTTATATTATCTTTAGAAATCGAATCCAGACCTGAGTGCTGATAACAGCATTGAGATCAGTAAAAAGGAAGGATGGAGGATATTGCAGGAACCAAAGTATCGCCATGAGCTGAAGCATTTTATCAATTACTTTGATTATCTTCAGCTGGAATCCCGGCTGCAGCATCTGATGACCCGCGACCAATATACAGGTGAAGCAGGAAGTTATCAAGTGCGCAGCCTCTATTTTGATAATTTTTATGACAAAGCACTGCGGGAAAAGATCGAAGGCTTTTCCGTGCGGGAAAAATTCCGTCTCCGCTATTATAATGATGACCCTTCCTATATCAAGCTGGAAAAAAAGAGCAAGCGCCGGGGGCTCAATTTAAAAGAGGCGGAGATCATAACCCGGGAAGAATGCGAGATGCTGCTCAAAGGCCAGCGGTCATTTCTTTTGCAAAGCGATAAAAAGCTGTATAACGAACTTTACGCCAAAATGTACTATGAACAGCTGCGGCCCCGGGTAATCGTGGACTACCAGCGCCAGGCCTATTTGTATCCCGCCGGCAATGTACGGATCACCATCGATTCGGATATCCGTGCCAGCAACAGTATTGGAGAATTTTTCAGCCCCGGGCTCTTCTGTCCCAGGGTAACCAACAGCATGATCCTGGAAGTAAAATATCATGATTATCTGCCGCAGGTGATCCGCAATGTGATCCAGTTAAAGAGCCGTCACGCTGTGGCGGTTTCGAAATACGCAATGGGCAGAACTTTATAATTTAAGGAGGATATTTCAAATGACTTTTCAGGACATTTTCAAAACCGGTTTTCTGGAGAAAGCTGCCTCGTTATCATATACTGATATGGCATTGGCCATGCTCATCGCCCTGTGCCTGGGGCTGTTTATTTTCCTGGTTTACAGAAAGACCTTTTCCGGGGTGATGTATTCAGCCTCTTTTGGGGTGACTCTTATTGCCATGACCCTGATCACTACGCTGATCATCCTGGCTATTTCCTCGAATGTGATCCTGTCATTAGGTATGGTAGGCGCCCTTTCCATTGTCCGCTTCCGTACACCGGTAAAGGAGGTCCTGGATATCGCCTACATATTCTGGGCGATTTCCGCCGGCATCGTGGTGGGGGCCGGCCTATTGCCCCTGGCCATCTTCGGTACGCTCTTCATCGGCCTGGTGCTGTTTATCTTTGTTAACCGCAGGAGCAGCGATATACCTTATCTGATTGTGGTGAACTATGGAGACCCGAAGGCTGAAGCAGACATTATCTCAATGATCAAAGCCAAAACCAAAAAGTATCTGGTCAAAGCCAAGACTGTCAACAGGAACGGGACAGAATTGACCGTGGAAGTTCGCTTAAGAGACCGGGAAGCAGGGATGGTGAGTGAACTGCTGGCGTTAAATGGAGTGGAAAATGCGGTTCTGGTCAGCTACAACGGCGAATATATGTAACTTGCATGGCAGGAGGTAAGTTGTGATTAAAAGTAAATATATTAATCTGATTATTGCCGCCGCCGTAATCATAGCCCTGGCGGCAGGCCTGCTGCTGGTGTATTATGGCCGGCAGGACACCACAGCCGGCGGGATCACACAGGAATATGAAAGCAAATTGTTCGGCGGTGACGTCATCAGGATCGAGATCGAGGCCGATCCTGCCGAATGGCAAGCCATGTTGGAAAATGCCCGGGCGGAAGAATACATTATGGCCGATGTGGTCGTCAACGGTACCCGGTTTCAAAGTGTGGGGATCCGTCCCAAGGGCAATTCCAGCCTCAGCCAGGTAGCCATGTCTGACACCACGGACCGTTTCAGCTTCCGTCTCAAGTTTGATGAATATATCGACGGACAGACCTGCTTTGGTCTGGATTGTTTCGTGCTGAACAATATGCTGGGTGACAACAGCTATATGAAAGAATACCTTTCCTACGATATTATGCACTACATAGGGGTCAACACCCCCCTTTATGCATTTGCCGACATCAGTGTCAATGGTGAGAAATGGGGCTTTTATCTGGCAGTGGAAGCCTATGATGACAGTTATCTGAGCAGAGTTTACGGACATACCGGCGGCAGGCTGTACAATGTGAAATCCATGGATATGGGTGACAGAGATGAGGAAGGGATGCCTGCCAGTATGCCAAGGTCGGACATGACGAAAGGAGAAAGACCTGGGTTTCCGGAGGGAGGGCCAGGAATGCCTCCTGGCGGGGAAAGGCCTATTATGCCCGGAGGTGGTCCAGGTGTGGCAAACCCGGAGGGGCAGATAACAGATATGCCGGAGAACATGCACCTGCCGGAAGAATGGCAGATGCCGCCTGCTATGCAGAAAGACGGGCAGATTCCGGATATGCAGAATGAACGGTCATGGCGGCAAAGGCCTGAAGGACAGTTCCCGGGTAAGATGGGAGGCGGCAGGAATTCAGGAGGAGATTTGAAATATACCGATGACGACCCTGATAGCTATCCGGCCATTTTCGAAAATGCGGTGGGAAAAACGAATGCGGCAGATCACAAGCGGGTGATCACGGCCCTGAAGAACCTGAGCACCGGTGCAGAGCTGGAAAAGTTCTTCGATGTTGACCAGATCCTGCGCTATATGGCAGCCCATACGGTGGTGGTCAACCTGGACAGCTATTCTTCCATTATGGCGCAGAATTATTACATCTATGAAAAAGGCGGACAAATAACCATTCTGCCCTGGGATTACAATTATTCCTTTGGCGGTTTTCAGTCGGGCAGCGCTTCTACTGTGGTGAACTTCCCCATCGATACACCGGTCAGCGGGGTTACATTGGAAGACCGGCCGCTTTTTGCCAGACTTCTGGCCAATGAAGAATACAAGGCCAAATATCATCAATATCTGCAGGAGATCGTGGACGGATATTTTGCCAATGGTAAATGGGAAGCAAAGGTAAGCCAGATTAACAGCCTGATCGCTGAATATGTAAAGAATGATACCAGTGCCTTCTGTACTTATGACGAATACGAAAAAGCCGTACCGGCATTGATCAAACTGGGAGAACTGCGGGCGGAAAGTATTGCCGGCCAGCTGGATGGGAGCGTACCGGCTACCACTGCAGCCCAAAAAGAGCAGCCCGAGGCCCTGATCGACACTGAAGGCCTTAATCTGAGGGACCTGGGCAAAGGAATGAAGAACTGACCCTTATTGCTCGCTCTGGTATATATCAAATGATTTAAGGAGTTCAAGAGTTACCTTTCGTACGGAGTTATGAGCCACTTCAGGCAATGATCCTTTTGGTGGCCAAATACATCATAGCCCTTTTCGATATCATTTAAAGGCGCCCGGTGGGTGAGCATGAATCTGGTGTCGATCTTTCCGGTCATGATCAGTTTCATCATTTTTCGGATGCCGGATCCGTTTTGAATGCCGGCCTTAATAGTAAGATTCCTGAAAACGATATCCGGCATATTCACTTCAAAGGGAGCGGCTGGAACAGCCACGGTTGATATGGTTCCATTGTACCTGGCCGCCCTTACGGCAAGATCGAAGGTGGCTTTGATCCCGGCGGTTTCAACCACCAGGTCAACGCCCTGACCATTGGTGGCTTCCATTAATTTCTTTACTGCTTTATCCTGAGCGGGATTGATTAGAACATCAGCAATCCCTGCCTCTTTGGCTATGTCCAGACGGTATTGAAGGGTATCGACGGCGATGACCTGTCGGGCGCCAAACGCCTTTTTGGCCAGCAGACAGGTGCATTGACCCACCGGCCCGACGCCGATGACCGCAATGGTTCCTCCTTCAGTGAAACCGCCATTGGTGATGCCGAACCAGCCAGTGGCAAGCATATCAGGAAGCATGATCACATCTTCTTCCGTCAACCCTTCGGGGATGGGGAACATGGTTTGATCTGCCTGCGGGATCCTGATATATTCGGCGTGGCATCCTTCCAGACTGAATCCGCCGAAAATACCGCCATCCCGGCAGAAAAGGAAACGGCCCGCCCGGCACATATCGCACTGCCCGCAAAAGGTGCCCGGAAGCACCATACACCGGTCACCAACCTTGAGATTTTTGACTTCCGCACCGGCTTCTACCACTTCGGCGCAGAACTCATGCCCCTGGATCCGCGGATAGGGAATGCCCTCGACCTCTCCCCGCACCTGATGGATGTCGCTGGTACAGATGGCAGCCAGGGTGACTTTGGCAAGAACATCCGTAGGTTTTAAAATCACCGGGACGGGAACATCCGTCAGACCATATTTTCCTGGTTCATAGTAAACCAGGGCTTTCATCGTTTCATTCATACTACTGTACTCCTTCCCACGTGATTATTTAAACCGACCCTTGGAGCCGATCTACCGCCGTTTCATGATAAAGGGCCCCGGTTTCATACAGGTCCTTGATCTGGGTATCGGTGTATCCTAAATATTCTTTTAAGACCTGGGCATTATGTTCACCCAAAAGCGGACTGTGCCCGCGGATACAGGAAGGGGTTTCCGACATCTTGATGGGACTGCCGTACATTTTAACAGGTCCGATAAAGGGCTGCTCGATCAATGGCATCATCTCCCGGGCCTGTATCTGGGGATCGCTGTCCACCAGTTCTTCGATGGTCCGGGCACGCATACAGGGGACTTTGACCTCATCCAACAGCCGCTCCACTTCCTCAACTGAATCCTGTTCCATGACCCATTCATCCAGCGCCTGGTGGATCAAACCGGAGTTCTGGCAGCGGGACGGGACATCCTTGACCCGGGGGTCGGTTAAGAGCCAGGCATATTTTTCTCCCATGGCCTGGATCAATTCCGCCCAGCGGTTTTCGGATAATAAGGCGATGGCCACCACCCCGTTCTTGCCCTTATAAAGGCCGTAAGGTGCATAGCCTTGATGGACCCGGCCGATTTTGGGAGGGGTAATCGGTTCTCCTACCGCCTGACCCAGGGTATACCAGGGAATGGTATTCTCATGCAGGGAAAAGAGGCAGTCATTCATAGAGATATCGATATTCTGCCCGACCCCTTGCGTATTTTTTATCAGCAGTGCCGCCACGATAGCCAGGGCAGCATGAGTACCCGCCACGGTATCACCGATGGATACCGGTGCGATCTGCACCTGTTCACTCTGGGCGGTCCAGCCGCTGGCAGCCTGGGCAATCAAATCATATCCGGGCTTGTGACTGTAAGGCCCCCAATGGCCGAAGCAGGAAATCGAACAATAGATGATATCTGCTTTGATTTTCTTTACGGATGCATAGTCCAGCCCCAGGCGCTCCATCACCCCGGGGGCATAATTTTCCACGATGATATCCGCCTGTTTAATCAGGTCGAGGATAAGCGCCTTGCCCTGCGGTTTTTTTAAATCTATACAGACACTCTTTTTGCCGCGATTCACATTGATGGAATAAGAACTCTGGGTTACCCCGTCATGAGTCTTTTGCAAGGAAAGGTGCCGCTCATTGGCGCCGACCCCGTAGGGTTCAATTTTTATAACGGCAGCGCCCATGTCAGCCAATAGTTTGGTGCAATGCGGCCCCGCCAGCACCCAGGTGAAATCAATGACCGTCACCCCGCTTAAACTCCCCGGTCTTCTATCCATTTCTTCCATATCTCTTCTGCCCCTTGTTTCTTAATTTGAAAAACTATTAATAACTCTTATTATAGCATTGCAGGCGTTACATGAAACAGCGAAGTTCACAGGGCTTGCCAACCAGGGTTTTTAGAAAATTAATATTCTCCGGAATACTCACATTGATAAACCTTTGCAGGTAAATTGTTCCTTTTTCACGAATGTTTAGAAGATCAGAGAAATTGATACGAAGGATGATTAATAAATGCAACTGAGCTGGATCGAAATACAAAGCCGGGCTCTGCAGTTCTCCAAGAAGTGGAAAGATGCCAAAGATGAAGCCTCTGAAGCACAAAGTTTTCTAAATGAATTCTTTGAAATCTTTGGTGTGGATAGAAAAAGGATCGCAACATTTGAAAAAAAAGTTCCTATGAGCAGCAATAGAAATGGCTATATTGATTTATTATGGAAGGGTGTAATTTTAGTTGAGATGAAATCCTTCGGGAAAAGCCTGGATAAAGCTTATGCTCAGGCGAAAGATTATGCTTTTCATCTTGAGGATGAGGAACTACCTGAATATATTATGGTATCTGATTTCCATAATATTAGATTATATCGGCTCACTACTGGTCAAATATGGAACTTTAAAACCTCTCAACTTCACAAACATGTAAAACTGTTTGCTGATTTAGCTGGTTATAAAGCGGCCATAGTTAGACCGACTGATAAAGAAGTAGACATAAAAGCAGCAGAGACGATGGCAAAACTACATGATATATTAAAGGCTCATGGCTATGAAGGGCACCAGTTAGAGGTTTATTTAGTAAGGCTTCTATTTTGTATGTTCGCTGATGATACAGGAATTTTTGAGAAAAATATATTCTTTGATTACATCTCAGATTCTAAAGAAGATGGTTCAGATTTATCTGCTCGTATTGCAAGACTCTTTGAAGTTTTAGATACTCCTCCGGAAATACGCGCAAAGCAAACCATGCTATCTGATGAACTGAAACGATTTACTTATATTAATGGGAAGCTATTTAACGAAAGATTAGCATTTGCAGATTACGACAAGAAGATGAGAAAAATGCTGCTTGAATGCTGCACACTTGATTGGGGGTATATTTCTCCCGCTATATTTGGAGCTATGTTCCAGGGGGTTATGAATCCAAAAGAGCGCAGAGAATTAGGAGCGCATTACACCAGCGAAGAAAACATATTAAAGGTGATCAAACCGTTATTTCTGGATGAGTTATGGAAGGAATTTGAGTTTTACAAAGGTAACAGCAAACAACTTCAAAAATTCCATGAGAAGTTAAGTAAACTCAAGTTCTTAGACCCTGCTTGCGGCTGTGGAAATTTTTTAATTATTACTTATCGAGAGCTGCGCCGCCTGGAACTTGAAATATTAAAGATGGTTATAGATAACAGCAGGCAGTTAATAATGGATATCTCTCCTTATTGTTTAGTAAATGTTAATCAATTTTATGGGATAGAAATTGAAGAATTTCCATGCCAAATTGCTCAAACGGGTATGTGGCTCATTGACCATCAGATGAATACACTTGTTGCAGAGCACTTCGGCTTATATTATGCACGTTTGCCTCTGCAACAGTCAGCTACTATTATAAATGACAATGCATTAACCATTGATTGGGAAAGCGTTGTTCCAAAGACTGAACTAAACTATATACTTGGCAATCCACCGTTTGGGGGCGCCCGTATTATGGATCAAACGCAAAAGAAAGAGCTTTTAACAGTTTTTAATGACATAAAGGGTGCTGGTAACTTAGATTATGTTACTGCATGGTTCAGTAAAGCTGCGGCTTATATTCAAAATACAAAGAATAAGGTGGCTTTTGTTTCAACTAATTCTATTTCACAAGGAGAACAGCCAGGGATACTATGGGGTTTCTTGTTTGACAAATACGATATTGAAATCGATTTTGCATATAGGACTTTTAAATGGAGTAATGAGGCAAGGGGCAATGCTGCTGTACATTGCGTAATAATTGGTTTTTCAAATGGCCCAAAAGGATTAAAAAAGAAACTTTATGTAGATAAAATGGCATTTGACGTTTCTAATATCAGCCCTTATTTAGTAGAAGGTTCTAATGCTACTGTTACGAGAAGGGGAATGCCCATTGGGAATTGTCCGGAAATCATTTTTGGAAGCATGCCTAATGACGGGGGATTTTTAATATTAAATTCATCTGAAAAGCAAGAACTTGTAGATAAAGACCCCGCATCTGAAAAATGGATAAGACCATTTATGATGGGACATGATTTTTTACATAATACTGAGAGGTATTGTCTTTGGCTTGAAGGGATTACCCCCAAAGAATTAAAGGATATGCCTTTGGTTATGGCAAGGGTTGACAAAACCAGGCTTGCGAGAGCAAAAAGTAAACGAGCTGCTACCAGAGAGCTTTCAAATACACCAACACTTTTTGGCGAAGTACGTCAGCCTGATAAAAACTATATCGCTTTCCCTGCGGTATCATCGGAAAGAAGGGAATACATACCAATTGGGTATTTGAATAAAGATGTTATTGCTGGCAACAAGCTATTTGTCATTCCCGATGCAAAGTTATATCACTTTGGCATTATTACATCATCTGTCCATATGGCATGGATTAGAACAGTGGCAGGTCGATTAAAAAGTGATTATAACTATTCTGCGGGAATTGTTTATAACAACTTCCCTTGGCCGGAGCCAACTGATAAGCAGAAGGAAGATATTGAAAAGGCAGCCCAAGCTGTTCTTGAAACCAGAGCATTATTTCCCGATAGTTCACTGGCAGAATTATATGATCCGCTTACAATGCCGCCTGAATTAGTTAAAGCACATAACAACTTAGATAGAGCAGTAATGGCAGCCTATGGTATGAAAGGCATGAAGAGTGAAACAGAGATTGTTTCACTTTTAATGGAAAGGTATCAGCAATTAGTTAGCAGAAATCAAGAGGAATGATACGGCACTTTTTTCATGGTGGGGAATTATAAATAAACTTAAATCTATAAGGGGGGCCAAACATGCGTTATCTGCTTCTTTGTATAATCGGATTTGCCATACAGATTGTTTTTATCTTAGTGGAGAACAAGAAAAAATACTTACCAGCCGTTATACTCAAGGGCAGCGCTGCATTGATATTCATTATCATCGGAGTATTAAGCATGCAGCTTGCAAGCAACCACAGCTTTGCAAGGTTGGTGGTTATCGGTCTTTTACTTGGCGGAATCGGCGATGTGCTCCTCAATCTACGCTTTGTGTTTGAAAAAAGCGGACAGAAGATATTCCTGCTTGGCATCGCTGCGTTTTTAAGCGGACACATCATGTATCTGGCCGCGCTGATCATGTTATCAAACAATTTGCTTGTGAGCCTGATCTGCGGCGTGATTGCGGCGGTCCTGCTGCTGAGGTGGATCTTTAGTAAGATTGGTGAAGTACAAAAGGCTTTCAAAATGTTCGGTTACGTATATATAGGCGCGATCGTCCTTATGACTGCCGTGGCAATTGGTAATTTCATTTCTCAACCCGGTTCGACCAGTGCTTTGCTGTATGTGATAGGTGCAGTGTTCTTTACAGCCAGCGACGTAATTATGATCTTCAATACCTTCGGCGGTACTCAGAAATTTTCAATGCGGGCCGCCAACCTTTCACTTTACTACCTGGGTCAGCTGCTCATTGCCATAAGCCTGCAATTTATTTGATATCTGTTATACCGGGATGATTTAGTCATAGGTTTTTTTAAAGTGATGAATGTCCAGTGTAATGTAAAAAACGAATAGCGAAAGTATTGCAGCCTTCCGCTATCCTTTTTTTATTTGGAATCATCAGATTTATTACTTGGCGATATCAGGCGGTTATTGAATTGCTGGATTAGCTTATCCAGTGTGTTTACATAATCAATGAATTCCCTTTCTCCTTTTTTCGTCAGGCTATAGCGGGTTCGGGGTTTATTGTTGAAGAAATCCTTGTGTATCTTAACATAACCGCTTTCCTCCATTTTTGATATCTGTACACTCAGATTCCCATCAGTAGCGCCCGTTATGGCCTTCACTTCCTTGAAAGATTTTTCCCCGCTCATCAAACAAGATACGATGGCGATTCGTAATTTAGATTGAAAAATGTCGGGGATGGAATTAATATCCAAGCTGATTCCCCCCAGCCTGTTGGGACTTTAAAAAAAAGCCTGTGAACAGGAAAGTAAAAGGCAAGACCAATTGAAAAATAATATTTACGATATGACCAAAGGGCGGCATGAAATTGGAATAAGCATAGATTATGCTGATCAATATGTAGATGATCCCCAGTATTTGCAAAGGTTTAAAATCGGTAAATAATGCGGTAATAATTAAGCCCACTGCCAAGCTAAAGAGCATGGTGGAAAAATTGTTGGTCTGAACAACTATGCTTTTCATATCTATTCCCGCAGACGCAGAGCTTATCATGATTTTATTCGGGATCACGTTCATTAACAAAATAAGCATCCAGACCTTCATCAGGTGTTTTTCCAAACCTACCAGCGGGAACTTCCGGGATATTTTCCAGTATATCAGTGCAGCCAATAAAGCGATGAAGCCCACCGGGAACAAATAGCCAAAGGTGGGATACCTGGAGAAGTAATCCAAAAACTGTGCCTGATTCATTTGGGCGTATAGGGTTATGATGCTGTTCAAAATAAAAAGCAAGCCCCAAAGAATAAATATTTTGCTAAAAGCAACAAATGATTTACTGGTGCGATCAATGACTCCCTTTATGAGAGAAATATTCTCCACCGCTTCGTTTAAAGTCAGTTCATCCATACGATCAACTCCTGATATAAAGTACTTTAAATTATAAAGTACATATGATTTATGTCAAGTTCTCTTACATGATGAAGGTTCCGGAAATAAAAAAAACAGCGAAAGCATTATAACTTCGCTGTTCGTTTCTCAGCAGACTCCGTCAGCATTCAATTTTTAATTCGGTCATCCAAGCTTATTACGGCTAGGATCAAATGGTGTAGAGGAATTCATAGTAATCAAACAGACCGATAAATTGAAATTTGAATGTTTGACCATATTGCGGATGGGTGCAGTAGATCGTATAAAAACCGGCCGGCAAATCAGTGATCAATTCGAAGTTCCCATTGGCATCGCTGTAAGCAGCATATAGGTTGCCTTTGCTGCGGATATAGATTTTGGCGCCTTCCACCGGGTAACGGGGTTTAAATAATCTTTCTTTATACGATACACGTCCGCTTAAAGTTACACCGGATTTGGTGCCGGGTTTTTTGGCATTGAAAAACGCCTGGTCGGCTGCCCGCAGGTTCTTTACGGCCTGGTCAACTTCCGCCTGGGTGGCTTTCGAGTTTTGGGCCACTGCTGTGGCCGTGTTGATTGCCGTCTTATAAGCTGCCCGCTCTTCCCGCGTCACCCACTGTTCCGCCGGAGTAACGTTCCTTCCGTCAGTGCTTACCGTGGCCGTTTCTATATTGATGGTGGCTGTCAGGATCAAAGATTTTAAGACGGATTTATCATAAGCCGGACCGGCAGGTTCCTCAGGGGGGGTATCCTCTGAAGGATCAGTAATTGGTTCCTCACCGGGCTCTGTGCCAGGATCCTCTCCCGGGTCAGCAGGAGATTCCTCACCGGGCTCCGTGCCAGGATCCTCTCCCGGGTCAGCAGGAGGTTCCTCACCGGGCTCCGTGCCAGGATCCTCTCCCGGGTCAGCAGGAGGTTCCTCACCGGGCTCTGTACCAGGATCATCCCCCGGTTCATCAGGAGATTCCTCACCGGGCTCTGTACCAGGATCCTCTCCCGGTTCATCAGGAGATTCCTCGCGGGCTCCGTGCCAGGATCATCCCCCGGTTCATCAGGAGGTTCCTCGTCCGGCTCTGTGCCAGGATCCTCCCCCGGTTCAACAGGAGGCTCTGCAATTAGGCTGAAAGTCCAGGGGACCGCTTCGGCGGAGGAGGCTATATAGTTTTCATATATATATTTACCGCAATAGCTGGTAAATGCCTGTAGGTTTTGCTGGGTGAGCAGCGCCGGGTCGCTGTCCAGCTGACTGATGAATTCATCGGTCTTATCGATCACCGTATTTTCAAGGGGGATGGTCCATTGCTGGACATTTGCCAGTGCTGTTTTGTCGATATATTTATTATAAACACCGGTTAACACTGACCCTCGGTTACTGGTATGGATCCCGGCTGATATCTCCAGTTTATCTTCGGCTATTGTAAGCAGGGAATTATCCGATAGGTCTTGCATCGTGCCGTCGCTGCCGATTTTATCCATGTAGGCATACTCGGATACCGACCGGGCACCGATCATATGAGGAACATATACCGCTATGGAAGGTTCCCCCAGAGCAGTCCAATAAACCGATTTCAACGGGTCATCGCCCGCTGCCACCCCCTGGAAAACCGTTCCGGATCGGGTCTGGTTGCGGCTGATACAATAAGTGGTGCTGTAATTGCTGGCGGAGTTGCCGTAGGCCTGCCTGCCGACCACATCTTTACTGACCACCTGCATAATACTCTGGGCATTCAATCTGTTTCCGGCAGCCAGATCCGTCAGCAGATCCTGGGCCCGTAAATAGCGGTCTACTCCCGAATTATACCAGACATAATGATTGAGATTGGTGCGATTGATGAATCCCGGGTGATTTGCCGGAGCTTCCATAATGGTCTTTCCTTTATCATCGGTTACCTTGCCGGTATTGGCATCATATTTTCGGTACTGGATATACATCAGGCCGAAAGAGTATGTGCCGGTATAACATTCGTACAGCGCCGCGCCGCCATGGGCATCCACCACTACAAAATTAGCGCTGATGGCATGGTTTCGGTGAGTACTCGGCCAGGTCTTAAGCAGGCTTTCAAAATCCTCCAGAGTGGCGCATTGTTCCACAGCATCCTGTACCAGATCAGTATTCAGGTTTCCGGACTCGTGCAGCGGTGCCAGATCTTCATAGACTGCGGCGACCGAAACCGCAAAACCAGCCTCATTGGCTCCTGACTGCGGCATGACAGGTGAATTATTAATCAGCTCCATTAAATCATCGTGATGATACAACATAAAATAATCTCCGGCCTTTGGATTTTTAGCCGGGAAATAGATGACCTGCTGCGCCCAGGCAGCTGAACAGTCAAAATTCTTCCACAACACCGGTCTGCCGTCGGTGGTGTATTTCCCTGATACTACCGCAACATCGCAGGACAAAGCAGGCATGACGGCAGCTATTATCAGGACAGCAGCCAAAGACAAGAGCGCTGATAACAGAGATTTGCGCACAATCCCCCAAGAAAAATTGGTCACAACATTCCTCTCCTTGAATTAATTATACTAACTAACTATATATTAGATTAACAAGAAAAAAATGGCAATTTTTTCTTTTCTTATTATTTTGTTTAATTCGCTATAACCTGCTCAGCCTGGCCGGGTTCTCGATTTTCGCCTACTGGTGCCTCTAGCTTAAAAAAATATGGCGGTTTTTTCCATTAAAGACTAAATTGCCTCATCCTTGTACTGAAGGTAATGGTATAATTGGATTATTATGTGATGTTTTTTTAGTATTGCTCCGGGTCAATTGAAGGGAAACTTTGATTTTTGTGTGCAGAAAACCACGATTCATAGGCAATACTATGCAAAGGATAAGCAATTACTATATGGGAGGGATCAATGTGCCGCTGGTAACCACGAAGGAAATGTTCGAAAAAGTTTACGGTAAATGTGCCGTGGGGGCATTTAATGTCAACAATATGGAAATCATCCAGGGGATCACTGAGGCTGCCAAAGAAGAAAAAGCCCCTTTGATCCTGCAGGTTTCTGCCGGAGCCAGAAAATATGCCAAACATATTTACCTGGTCAAGCTGGTAGAAGCGGCGGTGGAAGATACAGGTCTTCCCATCTGCCTGCATCTGGATCACGGTGAAGATTTTGAGATCTGTAAATCCTGCATCGATGGGGGATTTACCTCGGTGATGATCGACGGTTCCAAGTTTTCTTTTGCAGAGAATATAGCCCTGAC
>Ga0116152_10002280_pt1 | contig 15630 bp, 10 predicted proteins | sample AD_UKC119_MetaG_FD_89894 | JGI IMG/M metagenome (GOLD analysis project Ga0116152, IMG submission 89894) | Active sludge microbial communities of municipal wastewater-treating anaerobic digesters from Hong Kong - AD_UKC119_MetaG | ecosystem: Engineered > Bioreactor > Anaerobic > Digestate... | reverse complement strand
TCTTCATGCGCGTCAGCTTGCGGTACGCCAGCACCGCCGTCAGCGTTTGCGAGATCACGGTCGCCAGCGCCACGCCGTCGGTGGTCATTTTGAACCGGGTGACGAACAGGATATCCAGCGCGATGTTGAGCGCCGAGGCGATAAACAGGTAAATCAGCGGGGATACGCTGTCGCCCAGCCCGCGCAGCACGCCGCAGAGGATGTTAAAGTATACCACCGAGAGGATGCCCGCGAAATAGATCGTCAGGTACGTGGTCGCCATTTCCAGCATCTCGTCAGGCGAGCCGAGGACGGTGAGCAGCGGCCGCGAAATGGCCACGCCCAGCACCGTGCACGCCACGCCCGCCAAAAGCGCCAGCAGGATAATCGTGCCCACGGCCTTGTCCAGCATCTGGCGGTTTTTGGCGCCGAAAAACTGCGACACCGTGATGCCCGCGCCCGTGCCCACGCCGATAAACAGCGCGTAGATCAGCATGATGATCGGGAACGAAAGCCCGACCGCGCCCAGCGCGTTATCGCCGATGTAGTTGCCCACCACGATCGCATCCACCGTGGAGTACATCTGCTGGGCGAAATTGCCGATCAAAAGGGGAATGGAAAACCGGATAATCTGTTTGAGGGAATTCCCCTCCGTCATATCCATGGGCGCAAAAAAGCCCTTGAGTTTGGCGGATATCGAAGCCATCTGTTCTGTTGTACCTTTCTGATATTACGGCGTTAAGGTGGTGCCCATCGGGTCGCCCGCGAGCACCTTTAACAGGTTGTCGCCCGCCGCGTCCAGCTGGAACAGCCGCACACAGGGAAACTCGTTGTCCATCAGCAGGATCAGCGCGTTGAGGTCGATCGCCCGCAGTGATTTTTCCAGGCATTGCGCATAGGTAAGGGAGGTCAGCAGGCGGGCGTCGGCATGCTGTGCGGGATCCTTGTCGTACACGCCGTCCACGTTTTTAGCCATCAGGATCTGCCCGCAGCCGAGCTCCAGTGCGCGCAGCGCCACGGCGGAATCGGTAGAGAAAAACGGATTGCCCGTGCCGCCGCCCAGCAGCAGGATGTGCCCCTGTGAAAGCAGCTCCTTGCCCTTTGCCGCCTGAAACGGCGTAGCAAACCGCACCATATCCACCGCCGACATCACGGTGGCCTTTGCCCCCAGCGAGGTCAGCGCGTCGTGCATCATAATCACGTTTTGCATGGTGGCGAGCATGCCCATCTGGTCGGCCGCCACAGCGCCCATCGCCTTGGCCGGCCCGCGCCTGCCGCGCCAGATATTGCCGCCGCCGATCACCACAGCCAGCTCATAGCCCTGCGATTGCACCTTCATCAGCGCTTTGGCGGACGCCACGAACAATCCGTAGTCAAACAGCCGTCCGTCCACGCCCAGCGCCTCGCCGCTGAGCTTGAGAATGATGCGCTTGGTATCCATGTTTTTGTACCTCCCGGCGTGATTGTAACACAACTTTTATTATACCCTGTGCCGCAGATGATGTAAAGGCGCGGCGCAGCGGGTTTTGCACCAAAATGCGGAACCGGCGGCCGTTTGCGCAATCGGCACCGCCGCAGTATAACTGTTTTTTCGCGGTGAAAATACGATAAAACCCTCTTATGACGCGTCCTGCGTTTTCCGTGCCAGCACATAATAGTGCACGCCGTAGGTGGGCTTTTCGTGGTGAACGAAGCCTTCAATTTTTTGCGCGTTGACGATGGCAAAGCCGTCCATCAGGGTCCGGATATCGTCTATATCCACATAGGTATGCGGGATGCCCTCCTCCAGGCCGCCGGTTTTGTAGATGGTATGGCCGTCCACGGGGACGCCGCGGGTGAAGGACGGGTTGTCCTTAGCATTGAAGGTGAGGTACACCTCGCCGTTTGGCTTGAGCACGCGGCGGATCTCCGCCAGTGCCCGGCGCAGGCCCTGCCAGTCGGTATGGTATACGGCGTGGAAGCACACCGCGCAGTCAAACGCGGCATCGTCCGCGGGCAGGGCGGTCATATCCGCGGTTACGGCCTTCACACTGCCGCCGGCCTGCTCGTTTTTCATGCGGATCACATCGATGCCGCTTGGCGACAGGTCAACCGCCAGCACGTCCATGCCCATGCCGTTCATAAACAGCGCATGCCGGCCCTTGCCCGCGCCGATGTCGATCATGCTGCGATACTGCCTGGCCCAGCGCAGCGCGGTGGGCAAAAACTCATCGGACACCTCGGTCCACGCCGTTTCCTTTACCTGTGTCCAATCCCAGCCTTTATGGTGAATATCCGCTGCCATACGCTTCTCCTTTTATAATTTTTTCCTCCGGCAAACATTTCGGCAAAGGCCTGACAATCCCTTTCTTTTCGCGGTTTTGCGGCTGTTGTTTTCGCGCTGTTCTTTCCGGCTTACCGTTTGACAACCAACGGGCCGGAGGTTATAATGTTTTAGTCTGAATGGTAATATTATCAGACAATATTGACATGAGGAAACAGTATGAGCGTCATTACATTTCATCCCGTTCCCCCTTGCGCCAAGCCTGACGATGCGGGGATTTTTGTACAGGGTATCCATACGCCGGTGCAGCTGATTGAGGACAGCGGCGTGTGGATTCATTCTGCGGGCAGCGCAATGCTGCTGCAGGAGGAATTTGAGCTGGTTAAGGAAACCTACTGGACCTGGCTGATTGTGGAATCCGGCCGCGTTACGCTGGAGGGCAGGGAATCGAAATTCGACCTGCGCAAGGGCGAGTGCGCCGTGCTGCCGCTGCGGGTGAACACCTGCCGGCTGACCCGCGCCAAGGACGCGCGTATCCTGTGGCTTACGATCGACGGCCCGCTGGCAACGGCGTTTTTGGCGGAGATGAACTCGCTGACCTCCGCACCCGCCAAGCAGGGTTTTTTGCCCTCACAGGTGATATTGGCCCAGCAGATTGTGCAGGTGCTGGTGCGCCATGCCGGCACCGGCGACGCAAGCTTTCAGCTGGGGCAGCTGCTGTGGGGCCTGCTCGCCGCGCACAGCGGCCAGAGCGTGGCCATGAGCGCGACGCTCAGCCATGAGATCGCCCGCGTGGTGGACGCGCTGCGCCGCAGCGAATACAAAGAAAGCTTTTCCCTTGCCGATATGGCGGCCATCAGCCGCATGCCGATCGAGACCTTCCGCAAGCGCTTTTCCGCGGAACTCGGCCTGCCGCCGCTGGCCTATCTGCAGTTTTTGAAGATGGAGCGCGCCAAGCTGCTGCTGCGCAGCGGCCTCAACGTCCGCCAGACCGGCATCGAGATCGGCATGCACGATCCCTACCACTTCTCCAAGCAGTTCAAGCAGGTGGTCGGCATGGCGCCGACGGCATACCTGAAGCATGTAGGCGCAAACAGCAACAAAGACTGAGCGGAAGCCCGCCAAACCTATAAAAACAACTTCCTTTGCCGTCAGCGAAAGCGCTGTACGGCATTTCATTTTATCCTGTCGAATCCGGCATGGTTTTCACAAATTCCCAAGCGCGTCTGTGCCCCGAAATAAAACCGGTTTTGAAATGCCCTCTCGAACAAACGGAAGCTGCTGCTTTGCGGCTGGTATTATTTGACAACCGCAGTCTATGCAGTATATCATGAACAGCGAATCACAAACGAATGGAAGCAGCATTTTCAAAACAAAATAGGATCCGTCTTCGCAGGTATATAAAGTCAAAATCAAATCTGATATAACAAAAAAGGAGTCCCGCAATGGTACCCAACGGAAGCAGCCTTATTACGAATAATCCAAAATCCAAATCCGCCGGGCTTCAATTCGCAAGGATAACCCTATTTGTTATCGCCCTGCTTTTCATCAGCTTGCCAATGGCCAGTGCCGGCAGCGGTGTCGACATCAACGCCGAAACCTTTCCAGACGCAGCGTTTCGGGCTATTGTATCGGCAGATTACAGTGATGGAAGCGGTCACGTGGATATGAGTGTAACCTCCATTACCGTCAATAGCCAAAGCATTGCAAGCTTGGCCGGCATAGAGTATTTCCCGGCATTGACAGATCTGGCCTGCAACAACAACCAGCTAACGGCTCTTGATGTGTCCCAAAATACAGCGTTAAGCACTTTAGGCTGCGCCAACAATAATTTATCAAGGCTTGACTTGTCCTCCAATTCGGCATTAACCATCGTGTATTGTATTTATAACAATTTAACTGCCCTCAACACGTCGCATAACCCCCTGCTAACCTATCTTGCCTGCACAAACAACAATATTAATTCCCTTGATGTTTCTGCTAATTTGCTGTTGGAAACGTTGGCTTGTTCCGACAACAATCTGTCCGTTCTTGACCTTTCCAATAACCTTGCGCTCGACAATTTATCCTGCAGCAATAATTTTCTTTCGTCGCTTGACGTTTCCCAGAATCCCGAGATAATATCTCTGTTTTGCAGCAGCAATCAATTAACGTCCCTCGATGTCACCGGCTTATCGAAGCTAGGGCGCCTGTATTGTAATTCCAATCCGCTGAATTCGCTTGATCTGTCTCATAACCCATTGCTATCATTCCTAAACTGCAGTGACAACGAACTAACGGAGCTGGACGTATCAAACAACAGCAAACTCTGTGCTATTGATTGCCACGCAAACCAATTGGAAACGCTGGATGTTTCACATAACCTATCCCTGACTGGTTTGGTCTGCCATCATAATAAGCTTGCCTCCATTGATCTTCACAACAATAGCCGATATCTTTGTGACGATCCCTCCTTTGGCCCCGAATCCCTATCGCCGCAATATCCAGACCCTCTCCCCTGCATACAATCCGGCGGGAAATACTACGTTAACTTACTGGCGTTGCCTTACGGATACCTAATCGACCTGGACAGCGTTTCCATGTGTGACGGCGGCGTGCTGAATACGGAAACGGGAATCATCTGCTACGATACGATGCCAGGCAATGTTTCCTATGCCTATACTACCCATACCGCTACGGACTATTGTCCTGCTCCCGTTATTGGAACCGCGGAAATGCAGGTGACCCTGCCCGTACAAGCCGGTAATGCGGATACCGTGTATAATCCTTACGCCATCACCGCAAAGGCAGCCAGCAACGGCAGCCTGTCCTGCAATGTTAGCAGCGCCATGCCGGGTTCCATAATTTCTGTTACTGCAACGCCTGATGATGGGTATCAGCAAAAGGAAGGCTCCCTTACCGTCAACGGGACCGTGATACAGGGCACTATTTTCACCATGCCATCGCAGAACGTAACCGTTGCCTGCGATTTTGAACCGGTTCCGGCACAGGACGATACGGACACGTCGATTGTGTATGCCGGTTATGTTGATCTGAAGTATCAGTTCAAAGTCAGCCTGCTCTCCTGGTTTCGGGATGAAAGCGTTCCGCCAATTCCCAAAAATGTCAATAAGGCAAGCACCGATTCAGACTACGCGCAGGAATTGCTGGCCTGGGCCGATGCTCTGGGGTACGACTTCAGCGGACTGGACGCTGAAGCGCTGCTGGATATCCCCTTTGCAATGCCCTACATGACAACCAACGATGAAATTGTATTTGAAGTAAGCCAAACGCAGACCGTAAAAGATGTTATGGCGGATATCATTATGCTTGGCACGCTTCAAAATTATGTTATCAGCGAAGAGACCGTTGCGGTCGAATCGGAAGGCGCAAAACAAGTCCTCAACGATTCCACCAAACGAATGCTGGAGTACTTAAACCGATACAATACCTACATTGATGAAAAACCAACGGTGAAGTATGATCCCCGTACCATAGCCTCCGGATTGTCTGTCATCAAAAGAATCATTGATTCCACATGGCTGGAAAATCTGGATACATCCCTTGTGAACAGTTTCGCGGATGTAGTCATCAGCACAAACCCCGATTACGATTCCGTTATCTCCGCGTTGGACAGCGTAAAAACGGACCAGGAGCTTTTAGCCGCTCAGAATGGTATATTAGAAACCGTCGGATTCGGTTTGGATGTTTATAAATTGGTCGAAGCCTTTAAGCCTGGTGATGAGACGTGGACGCTTTCTTCGTGGAATACAAAACTATCGTCAACCGATTTTATTTATGATATCGTAGCCGAGAAATTTCAGGATACGAACAACCCGAGCGCTTACATACTTTGGGAAGTCGGGAAAGGCTGCTATGATTTTCTGAAATTGGCGGAAAAAACCTTTGGGCCTGTAACTATGTCCGTGAATCTCTTTGAAAAATATCTGCAGTTTGCCGTATACTGCATCCATTACATTGAAGATCAATATCCCTCCTGGCTGTTTTATACACATTACTATGTGATGGCGAATTACCCGCAATATTTTTCCCAAATCGGGTTTGATGAAAACGGCGTATTCGACATGGTTTCGACGCATGTTAATATCACAGGCGCCAAAGCTGATTGTGATGCGCTGGCTTATAATCTGCTAAGCGGAACCGTCTGGTCCTATGCGAATAATTACCGGCTTTACGGATCGCAGGCAGATTTATCCGACAGTGAAAGACGGACATTGATTTCATATGCGGCAACGCTTGCGGAAGTTCGCTGTACCAATTACAGGGACGTGCAAAAGTGCTTATTGGAATATATTCTGGCACAGGTCAACACCACGGAAGAACCTGCGGCTTTGAGCGCCAATTGCCCGGTGGAAGTACAATTAATCGACGAAGACGGAAACGTTGTTTTCCGGCTGAACACCGATGATGCCTATACCCAAAACTATACCGGCTACTGTACGTTTTATCTTTCAGGCGATGATCGGGATCAAAAAAACCTGATTATATCGGGTGATTATGATATCCGAATCCTTCCCCTTGCAAACGGAACGATGAGCCTTTCCATCAATCCGCCGGACGGCTCCAATATCACCTATGCATTCAATGACATCCCGATTGCCGTCGGCGAAATATACCTGCTGACATACCAGGGCGATCAGCCGCCAGTTCTTCAGAAAATCAGCACCTCTGGTGCAACGGCCATTCTTGCTCCCGATTCGGTAACCGTTATGGCAAATCAGTTGGTGCTAAGCGATCGCTATTTGGAGCTCACCAAAACCGCCACCTATACGCTATCGTGCGAGATTGACCCGCCGTCGCTCACCGGCGTTACATTGAATTGGACGTCGAGTGATCCGGACATTGCAAGCGTGGATTCGACCGGCCTGGTGACCGCGGTTTCTCCCGGCAATGTCGTGATTACGGTTTCGTATGGAACCGCTTTTGATCTGTGTAAAGTCACGGTTTTGCCCCGGGAACAGGATTTGGTCACCTTAACCTTTTCCACAAGCGCGGGCGGAACCATCAGCGGAGATTTTGAAGATCAATATAGCATCGGCTCTGCTCTTTCATTCATAGCAGAAGCGGATGACGGCTATGCGTTTGTGCAATGGGAAGTTTCGGACGCCAATTTGATTGACGATTTGCAGTCTTGCGTCACTTCCATAACGGTTCCCGCGTCTTCCCAAACAATCACCGCATCCTTTGAACCGATCCGCACCTATTATCTTACCGTTCAGGATTGCGAGTATGGCACGGTCTTTATGAATCCTTCCGGATATTATGAAGCCGGCGAATCCATCGTTCTCAACATATTGCCCGATCAGGATTATTACTTCGGCAGCTGGGTCAGTTCGGATGGCGGAAGCTTTGAAGATGCCGCCAGTACGAGTACCGTTTTTACGATGCCGGCAAACGATACCACATTAACCGCATCCTTTTCCCCCTATGACGATCTTATTCCGCAAACCGGAGATACTCATCGGTTCCCATGGTACGTTATCCTGATGCTTGGGACTCTTTTGTGCATCGTATTGCTGTTTGTTCAAAAGCGGAACGCCCAAAACGCAAATTATCATTAGCCCATGCCTATCCGCATTGTCATCATGAATAGAGCATGGTTCATTGAAATCAAGCAGCAGGGCAACCCAGGATTTGTCGGTTGCCTTGCTGTTTTTTTACGTAAACCCGGCCGGCCGGATATGCGGCAGCTGCGCGCCGGATTTACATTGTGATATAGATTAGCGGCGGTTTCTGCGGTATAATAGAGTGTCCCAAAGGAACACCCGGCCCCTGCCGACCGCCTGCGAATGATAGGAACCTATGCAAAAAAACACGTTAATCCGCATTGCCATTAAAGTAATCATGGTTGTTCTGGCGTTATGCTTTGTCTATTTTGCTTTCGTAAAGGCCATGCCGGACCTGCTGCCGCTCCTGGCCAGCGGCGACGAGGCGGAGGTCGAGGCCTACCTGGAAGCGAACAACAAGTTTATGGGCGTCCTGTGCGCGGCGCTTTTGCAGGCGCTGCAAGTGTTTTCCGTGGTGCTGCCCGGGCCGCCGATCCAGATCGCGGCGGGCATCGTGTACGGCACATGGCGCGCGTTTTTCGTATGCCACCTTTCCTCCGTCGCGGCCAACCTGCTGGTGTTTTTGCTGGCGCGGCGCTTCAACACCAAGATGAACCAATACATGCCGGTAAAAAAGCGCACCTCCAAGCTGGATTTTCTGGTCAAGTCCGACCATCCGTCTTATATGACCGTTATCGCCTACCTGATTCCGGTGCTGCCCAACGGCATTATCCCCTATGCCGCCGCCAAAACAAAGATCAAGCTTTTGCCGTTTTTCCTCTCGTGCTACTTCGGCAGCATCCTGCCGGTGTTTGTCCTGTGCGCCGCGGGCAGCAAGATCACCGAAGGCGGATATGTGTTCGCCGCCATATTGGTGGTGGTGCTGTTTGCCGTGGTGTTCCTGCTGACGAAGTATTACAAGCGTATTTTGCCGTGGATACAGAAGCTGCAGCAAAAGCTGTCCCGCAAACAGCCGCCGGAAACCCCGGCACACGAATAACCGGATATACAAAAGGGGCTGCCGCGACGGTAATATGCGGCAGCCCCTTTTTAATTCCTTTTGTTTTAATGGAACTTGGGCAGCCAGCCCTCGTGGGCTTCGATCAGGTCGTCGCACATGGCGACGATATCGTCGATGGACAGCTCCGCGGCCGTGTGCGGATCCATCAGGGCGGCCTGATAGATGTAATCCTTTTTGAGGGTCTTGGCCGCTTCGATCGCCAGCAGCTGCACATTGATATTCGTGCGGTTAAGCGCGGCGCACTGCTCGGGCAGATCGCCGATGTAGGTGGGGTTGACGCCGCTCTTGTCCACCAGGCAGGGCACCTCCACCACGGCGTTGCGGGGCAGATTGGTGATCAGGCCGGTGTTGAGCACGTTGCCGCCGATCTTGTAGGGCTTGTTGGTTTCCATCGCTTCCATGATATAGCTGGCATACTCGTTGGTACGCTCGTGCGTCAGCTGATGGTTGTGCACCAGCTCGTCACGCCGCTCGTCCCACTTGCGGATCTGCTCCACGCAGCGGCGGGGATACTCGTCCAGCGGAATATTGAAGCGGTCGATCAGCTCGGGATACTTGTCCTTGATAAAGTACGGCGTGTACTCGCTGGTGTGCTCGCTGGACTCGGTAACATAGTACCCGAAGCGCTTCATGATTTCGTAGCGCACCATATCATTGTGTTTTTCGGTGCGCGCGGCGGCCTTTTGCTTGATCTCGGGGTACAGGTCCTTGCCGTCGCGGGTGACCTCCAGCAGCCACGCCTGGTGGTTGATGCCCGCGATCTTGGACTGCACCTGATCGTCATAGGGCATTCCGAGGCCTTCAAACAGCGAGGGGCAGCACACCTGCACGCTGTGGCACAGGCCGACAAACTTGATCGGGCTCATCTGTAATATCGCGCCGGTCAGCATCGCCATGGGGTTGGCGTAGTTGAGCATCCACGCGTCGGGGCAGACCTCTTCCATGTCGCGCGCAAAATCGAGCACCACGGGGATGGTGCGCAGGGCGCGGAAGACGCCGCCCACGCCCAGCGTGTCCGCGATCGTCTGGCGAAGGCCGTATTTTTTGGGGATCTCGAAATCCGTGATCGTGCAGGGATCATAGCCGCCCACCTGGATGGCGTTGACCACATAGTTGGCGCCGCGCAGCGCGTCCTTGCGGTTTTCCACGCCCAGATAGCTTTCGATGCGCGCTTTGCTGCCGTTGTTGCGGTTGATGTTTTCCAGCATCATCGCGCTTTCCTTCAGGCGCTCCGCGTCGATATCATACAGGGCGATTGTGGACTCGCACAGCGCAGGCGTCATCATGCTGTCGCCCAACACGTTTTTGGCAAAGACGGTCGATCCCGCTCCCATAAAAGTAATTTTTGGCATACTCGTTTCCTCCCGGTTCATTTGTTCTTTTTATTTCAACAAGCGCTGCGTGCCGTCCCCGCCCGGGCACCGCGGCTCGCTCAAACCGATGCTGCTAATTCATGTCCGGCGCGTCGCCGTCCGCGGCGGCCTGCTTGCGGTATTCCGTAGGCGCCACGCCCGTGATCCGCTTGAACAGCTGGCAGAAGTACTGCTGGTTGCTGATACCGACGTCGTTGGCGATTTTCAGAAGCGACCAATCGGTGTCCCTGAGCAGCTCCTGCGCATGCCGGATGCGGATATGCTGCAGGTGCTCGCCGATCGTGCAGGCGGTATGCTCGCGAAACAGACGGTGCAGGTAGGAAGGCTGTATATGCAGCTGAGACGCGATGCGGGCGGCCGTCAGCGATTCGGCATAGTCCCGCCGCATGATCTCCAGCGCGTCGCTTACATACTGGTTGCGCACCGGCTGGCCGGACGCCTGCACAAAGCTCCCCAGCCGCGCAACCTCGGCCATTACCTGCGTACACAGGATGGAGCAGAGCTTTTCGGCCTCAGGGTTGGTGCTCACGCACAGCTGGATAATCTGCTTCATCAGGTGGTACACCACCCCGTTGCAGTCGGACAGCATGATCGTGGGCTTGCCGTTGGCCAGAAACTCCGCCATGGCGGGATCAAACTTTTCAATTACGGCCAGCGACGGCGCGCGCATGTCCAGCTGCTCGTACTGGAATTCGATATTCATCATGGAGCACAGGCTGGTGTCAAACCGCAGGTTCCAGTGCCACACGTTGGCATCCAGCCATATAAACTGGTCGCACCCCACCGTCACGGTTCCGCCGGGCGTTTCGATGCTCATAGTGCCCTCGTTGACATACATGATTTCACACAGGGCGTGGGAGTGGTTCACCGCCTTGGTCGTCGTCTGCATCATGTCGGCGCGGTCATAATAGGCATGCACCACCGGCACATACAGGCCGCGCCTGTATTCCGGATTGTAAAAGGAGTTCACGGTTCCCACTCCTTTCTGGAATCGGCGTCGAGCTCGCTGTAATCGCAGGTCAGGGCGTAGGATTTGCGAAAGTCGTGCGGCGTCATGCCGACATGCTTTTTAAACAGGCGGCTGAAGTATTGCAGCGTGCTCACGCCGATGCGGCGCGCCACCGAACCGGTGGATATATCGGTGCGCATCAGCAGCGATTTCGCCTTTTCGATGCGCAGGTCCGTCAGGTATTCGCCGATGCGCTGGCCGGTTTCGGCCAGAAAAATGCGGTGCAGATGCCCCACGTGCACGCCGGCCGCGGCCGCGATCTCCGTGGTGGAAATGCTGCACATATAGTTTTCGTGGATATACCGGATCGCCGCGTAGACGTTTTTGCTGTACTGCGCTTCGGGCAGGTCGTCATCCCATTGCGAGGTCGCGATGGACGACAGCAGAAAGCACAGCGTAAGCCCCACCTGCAGCTTACGCTGCAGCGGATCGTAGGTGGAAAACGTATGCAGGCTTTGCAGCGCGGTGAGCACAAGCTCGTAATTATCATAAAACACCACGCATTGCCGCTCTCCCTGGTGCAGGCGCGCAAACTCGGGAAAGGCCTTTTCCATGTCCTGAATGCTGAAATTGGCAAACGGTACCTTTTCCATTGCAATGTCCAGCCGCGTGAGGGCAAAGTCCTCCGACGGCTCGGCGATATGGTATTTCACGCTCCCCGTAAGGTATGCCATGCGCTCGCCGATCAGGTTCACCTGCCGGTCCGGAAGCACCAGCCGGCAGCTGCCGTCCGACGCGCAAAGGATGCGGATCATGTTGGGCGGGCTCATATATTCGCGCTCCGTGCGCACGATGGACGTGGACACCGTAGAAAGGGAAGGCATGGTGGCACAGCTTGGCTCAAACAAGTTCGGCATCGGTCATGCGTCCCTCCCTTCCCAGTCCGGCATGAATCCTTTATAACGCTTTAATTATTACAAAGTATACCCAATACGGCGATTGCGAACAAGATTGATATCATCCCAATTTATCATATTAGTTATATAATTCTCGCATATTATTTTATACGTTATCTTATTCTGGTGACATATGGCCATATATATGGGTAAATTTTACCGTACGCGAGAATTGTGCACAAAATATGATAGATTCTTTATAGAAACGCTCCAAATGAAATGATAGTATAAGATAAATCGAAAACTTAAAAGGAGGAAACCATCCTATGAAAAAAACGATTGCTACTTTGTTGGCTCTGTGCATGCTCTTCACGCTGTGCGCACCCACCGCGCTTGCCGATGACTCGATAACGATCACCTTTGCATTTTGGGACACCAACCAGGAGCCCGGTATGACGGCGATTGCCGAGGCCTATATGGCCGAGCATCCCAACGTCACCATCGAGACCCAGGTTACCCCGTGGGACCAGTACTGGACCAAGTTGGAAGCGGCTGCCCAGGGCGGCGCGCTGCCGGACGTGTTCTGGATGCACTCCAACCAGTTCTTCAAGTATGCCTCCGCCGGCATGCTGCTGGACCTGACCGACTTGGCCCTGGACTACAGCCCGTATCCCAGCGGCATCACGGTTTTGTACAACTACGAGGGTGCGCAGCTGGCCGTGCCCAAGGACTACGACACCATCGCCCTGGCCTACAACAAGGAAATCTTCGATAACGCGGGCATTGCCTATCCCGACGACACCTGGACGTGGGATACGCTCGTAGAGACCGCCAAAGCCCTTACCGATCCCGAGGCCGGCATTTACGGCTTTGCGGCGCCCAACGATACGCAGAGCGGCTACTACAACTTCGTGTATCAAAACGGCGGCTTCATCTTTGAAAACGGAGTCTCCGGCTTTGACCAGCCCGAAACGCAGGAAGCCATCCAGCGCTGGATGGACCTTATGCTGGTAGACGGCGTATCGCCCTCGCTGGAATCCTTTACCGACATGAGCGCGGACGATCAGTTCCAGGCTGGCAAGCTCGCGATGGAATTCGTCGGCAGCTGGATGATGAGCGCGTTCACAAGCAACGAGTTCATCAAGGATAAGTTTGATCTGTGCGTGCTGCCCAAGGGCGAAGTCCGCGCCTCGATCTACAACGGCCTGGGCTATGCCGGCGCCTACAACACGGAATATCCCGAAGTCGTGAAAGACTTCCTGGCCTTCTGCGGCAGCGAAGAAGCCAACATTCTGCAGGCGCAGAACAAGGCCGCCATCCCCGCGTATGAGGGCACCGAGCAGTACTTCATCGACAACTTCCCCGACATCAACATCGGCTGCTACGCGGAAATGATTTCCTACGGCGTACAGTTCCCCTTCTCCCCCAACAAGAGCCTGTGGGAAGGCACCGAAACCGAACTGATGACCTCCGCTTACATGGGAGATCTGACGGTTGAAGAAGCCTGCACACAGCTGCATGAAACCATCATGGAGATCGAGGCCGAATAAGCGCCCCATCCATATGCGGGAGGCCCTAAACCGCCTCCCGCTTCTCCCCATCATCCATCCGCGCATGCCGGCAGACCGATTGCCGGCATGCGCGGGCACAATCCGGTAATCCCGGATATGGCCGGAAACACGCAAAGCGGGCAGCCCGCTTTGCCCGTCTGTATCCATACGGCGGTTTCAAACCATCCCGTCCGGCAGGCGTGATTCCATGCCGAATCACCGCCGGGGATGTTTGGAGCCGTCCGACCGCATTATTATAATAGTAGGAAACGGAGGCGAGTCGCGATGGATACGCGGGCGGTCAACACGGACCTTCGGGCGGCGAAAAAGCCCTTTCGCTTCAAAAGCGACTGGGCTTGGGCGTATTTTTTTATAGCGCCTACCATCATCGGCCTGTTGATATTGAACATCTATCCCTTTATCAAGACGATCATTCTCAGCACCTATAAATCACAGGGGCTCGGGCCCGCGAAGTATGTGGGGCTGGCGAACTTCCAAAAGCTGTTTTCGCAAAGCCAGATATGGCAGTCCACGTGGAACACGCTGTATTACATGCTGCTGACCGTGCCCGTCGGCGTTTTTATCGCGCTGATCCTCGCGGTGCTGCTCAACTCCAAGGTGCGGGGCCGCGACGCGTTCCGCGGGATCTACTTCATGCCGATGGTGGTTGCGCCCGCCGCGGTTGCCATGGTGTGGAAATGGATCTTCAACGCCGATGTCGGCATCCTCAACCAGTTTCTGGGGCTGTTTGGCGGCGGCAATGTGAACTGGCTTTCCAATCCGAACACGGCCATCATATCCTGCGCCATTATCGGCATTTGGAGCGCCGTAGGCTATGACCTGGTGCTGATCCTCGCCGGGCTGCAATCCATCCCCGTTACCTATTACGAGGCCAGCCGCATCGACGGCGCCAACGCGTGCCAGCGCTTTTTCCGCATCACGGTCCCGCTGATCAGCCCCACGCTGTTTTTCGTGGTCGTTATGCGCGTGATGACCTCCATCAAGCAATTTGATACGATCTATCTGCTGGTCAAGGCCCAAAACCCCGCCTACAAAAAAACCATCACGCTGATGGTGCTGTTCTACCGCGAAGCGTTTGAAAAGTTCAACAAAGGCTACGCCTCGGCGATCGTGCTGTGGAGCTTTGTGATCATCGCGGTCATCACAGCCCTGCAGTTTATGGCGGAGAAAAAGATGGTGCATTATGATTAAAGAGACGACAGCTGTTATGCCCGTGCAAAGGCCGCGCGGCGCGCGCCTGAATCAAAGCCGGTTCTGGTTATACTTCGTGCTTTGCGTCGGCTCCGTTATCATGATTTTCCCCTTTATCTGGATGATCCTTACGTCGTTCAAAACCCAGGGTGAAGCCATCATGATCCCGCCGATCATCTTTCCGTCAAGCTGGAATTTTGACAACTACACCGAGGTGCTGCGCACGCTGCCCTTCGACGCCCTTTACATCAACACCCTGCTGATGATGTTCTGGCGCGTGATCTGCGCCTCCGCCTTTTCGTCCATGGCGGGCTTTGCGTTTGCCAAGCTGGAGTTCCCGCTGAAGAAGTTCTTCTTTTTCATCGTTCTCACCCAGCTGATGCTGCCCTCGCAGGTGTTTATCATCCCGCAGTACCTGATGCTTTCGTCAATGAACCTGCTTAACACCGTGTTCGCGCTGGTGTTCCCCGGGCTGGTGAGCGCGTTTGGTACGTTCTTCCTGCGGCAGTTCTACCTAAGCCTTCCCAACGACCTGATGGAAGCCGCAAAGCTGGACGGCTGCAATCCGTTCCAGACCTTCCTGCGCATTATGTTCCCGCTGACCAAGACGGCCGTGATGGCCCTGGCGGTGTTCACCGCGCTGTTTGCCTACAGCGACATGATGTGGCCTCTCATCGTCAACATGAACGTTGATAAGATGACACTGGCCGCCGGCATCAGCTCCCTGCAGGGGCAGCACTCCACCAACTATCCGGTGATGATGGCCGGCTCCGCCCTGGCGATGATCCCCATGCTCGTGATCTACCTGATCTTCCAGAAGCAGTTCATCGAAGGCATCGCG
>Ga0116152_10002278_pt1 | contig 15632 bp, 6 predicted proteins | sample AD_UKC119_MetaG_FD_89894 | JGI IMG/M metagenome (GOLD analysis project Ga0116152, IMG submission 89894) | Active sludge microbial communities of municipal wastewater-treating anaerobic digesters from Hong Kong - AD_UKC119_MetaG | ecosystem: Engineered > Bioreactor > Anaerobic > Digestate... | reverse complement strand
CAGTAAGAAAATCTATCGATGCCAGTGAAGCGGCAGGATTGTCATATACGATGACCGAAGGGTCAGTCGTTGCATCTGACGCGTTTTTCCCATTTGCTGACGGTTTGCTGAGTGCGGCAGAGGCCGGGGTTACAGCGGTTATCCAGCCTGGCGGTTCAATCAGAGACGACGAAATAATCGCCGCAGCGGATGAAAAGGGGCTTGCCATGGTCTTTACAGGAATGCGACATTTTCGCCATTAAGCTTAAATCAAAATATAATTTTAAAAGGGCTCGTTTTACGGGCCTTTTTTATGACGAACAGCTGATTTGCAGATGTTGACCCCAGGGGGGCGTTTCGCGAGCATAGGATTCAAACTCTGGCTGTTCGTCATAAGGATTTTTGAGCACAGTATAAAGCCGGTGCAAATCGCTGTGATCACCATTTTCTGAATTTTGTATAGCCAGCTGGGCTAGATAATTTCTCAAAATATATTTTGGGTTTATTTTTTTCATTACTTCATGACGGTCATTGTCATCTAAGCTTTCAAGCGCCAGTCGTTCATTATAGCGTTTAAACCAGGGCGCAAAGTCATCGGCACAACTTTTTATTATGGTTATTTTTCCAACATCATCATTCTGGTGATACTGGCTTAATGATCTGAAAAATATCGTATAATCAATGCCATACCCTTCCATCAGATCAAGAAGATCTTCATAAAGGTCTTTATCGCCCTCAATAGTTTCCATAAGGCCAAGCTTACGGCACATCAGGGCATGATAGCGTTTTATAAAGGTGTCCTGATAAGTCTGAAGCATATTTTTTGCAGCAACGGATGTTGTTAGGGAAGAAAGAGCCTGTGCCAGAGCCTGACAGTTCCAATGGCCGATAAGCGGTTGCCGGTTAAATGCATATCGCCCCCGATCATCAGAATGATTACAAATATAATAAGGATCGAATTTTTCCATAAAGCCATAAGGGCCATAATCAAATGTCTGGCCAATGATAGACATATTGTCAGTATTCATGACGCCATGAGCAAAGCCAAAGGCTTGCCACTGGGCGATTAATGAGCCCGTTTTTTCTGCGACAGCACATAAAAAGTCATCATATTTGGTTTCATTCTGTACGATCTGGGGAAAATGGTTTTCAAGGGTATAATCGCAAAGTTGTCTTAGCTCATCAAATTGTTCCGTATAGGCAAAATATTCAAAGGAGCCAAAGCGTATATGACTTTCACTAAAGCGCATCAGCATGGAAGCATTTTCAATCGTTTCACGCTGTACGGGTTCATTGCTGGTGGTCACGGCCAGAGCGCGGGTGGAAGGGATGCCCAAATGGTGTAGCGCTTCGCTGGCCAGAAATTCACGAATACAGGACCTGAGTACCGCACGGCCATCACCCATCCTTGAAAAAGGGGTCTTGCCCGCTCCTTTTAAATGCAGATCAATGAGCGTCCCTTTTTTATTTCTGATCTGACCGATCAGAATCCCCCGTCCATCACCAAGCTGTGGGCTATAGCCACCAAACTGGTGTCCTGCATAAACCATCGCCAGAGGGGCGGCGCCCTCAGGCACAGAATTTCCACTAAAGAATGATAGGAGATCATCCAGACCATATTGCTTCAATCCCAGCGTTTCCAGAGCGTCGTCATTGAAAATAACAGCTCTTGGGTTGGGAAGGGGATCGGGATAAAGTGACGCATAGAATCTTTCACCAAGAGCGTCATAACGATTATCGAATATGAGTGTCATTAAGGCTCCTTATTACAGGGCGGGAATTTGCCGCCCTGTAATAAGAGTATAGTAAAGACATAAACTAATCCACAACAACATTTCGGATTTGTCGGGCAGCAAAGCCCATTTTAGTAACATTCAAATTGCCGGAATTCTGGAAATCCTGAAGCAGTTTGTTAACCCGGATTGTAGAAGATTGATTATCACTAAGCCATTTTTTGGCAGCATCCATACAATCAACATCCCGACAGCCCTGCAGGGCATTTCGGGTCAGAATCTTCTGCTGATCCTGAAGATCGCCAAGAATACTATTTACGGCAAGCCTGTCCCAATGGTCCGTTGTCTCGACCATTTCTGCCTGGCTTCTCAGCCATTCAAATCCGAGTTCTTCACCAAACATAAAGTAAACGGAAGCTATTTGGGTGACATCAACATCCAGCTCTTTTGCAACCTGTACCAGATCACAGGCAGCTGTTTTAATATCAAGGCTGGCGATATGCTGTGCGAGAGCAAGATCAACATTCTGTTCCGTATACATATTGCGCTTGCTGGCAAAGCTTTCATCAGAAACTGTTTCAGAAACAGTGTCCATCATAAATAATTCGGTAATACCAGGCTTATAATTATCAATAATTTTCTGAATCGGCTGTTTACTGTCCGTATTGTTAAGGAACCAGATTGTTTGTCTGCGGGCAAATTCCTCTACATCCATCAGCATCAAAATCTGAATGGTCGCCGGAACAACATAGTCCAGCTTTTCTATCTGATCCCATATGGTATCAAGCTCAAACACCTCACTGGTAATAATGGCTGCTCTGGCAATTTCTGCGCCACTGGCACCGGTTTCTTCCTTAATAGCCTGAATTCCGCCACGGTTGACAATTTCATTGCAGATCACTTTTGCAATAATTTGCCGTCTAAGCTGGTGATTCCCCATTTCTGTTTTATACTTTTTGCTCAACCTTTTTGGGAAAGATTTGCAAAGGAATTTCTCAAGATAAGGATCATCAAGAAATTTACTTTCCATCAAACTGTCATATAAGGACATTTTGGCGTAAGCGATAAGAACTGAATTTTCAGGACGAGTAAGGCCCAATGATTTCTCATTTCTTTCTGCAAGCTCTTCATCATTGGGAAGAAATTCCAGCTCACGGTCAAGATTGGCCGATTTTTCAAGCTCATCCAGATAACGTTCAAAGCTGTCGAGCTGGCGGACACTGCTGTATTTGGCAAGACTGATTGCCTGGGTTTGAAGGTAATTGTCACGAAGCACCAATTCGGCGACATCATCTGTCATTTCCTCAAGCAGCTCATCACGCTGCTTTTTGGTCATTTTCCCTTCGGCAACAATACTGTTCAGCAGGATCTTTATATTGACTTCATTATCCGAGCAGTCAACACCGGCGGAATTATCAACAGCATCCGTATTCATCATACCGCCGTTAAGACAATATTCTATTCTTCCAAGTTGTGTACATCCAAGGTTTCCGCCTTCTCCAATTGCCTTACAGTTTAAATCTTTACCATTAATCCGTATGGCATCATTGGCACGGTCGCCCACGGCAGCGTTGTTTTCATTGGTGGATTTTACATAAGTGCCGATACCGCCGAACCATAATAAATCGACGTGGGACTTTAATATTGCCCTGATCAGTTCGTTCGGGGCTGCCGTATTTACATCATCAGCAAAGCCAAGCAATGATTTTATTTGCGGCGTAAGATCAATGGATTTCAGTTTACGGCTGAAGACACCGCCACCGGCAGAGATTAGTTTTTTATTATAATCTTCCCAGCTTGAACGAGGAAGATTAAACATCCGCTTTCTTTCAGCATATGACTTTGCCGGGTCTGGATCAGGATCAATGAATATATCTCTGTGATCAAATGCAGCAACCAGTTTTACAGCTTCAGAACAAAGGAGTCCGTTACCGAACACATCCCCCGACATATCGCCAATTCCGGCAATAGTAATGTTGTCTTTTTGAACATCAATACCCTGTTCACGGAAATGGCGCTGTACACTTACCCATGCACCACGCGCAGTAATACCCATTTTTTTATGGTCGTATCCGACAGAACCGCCGGATGCAAAAGCATCATCCAGCCAAAATCCGTAATCCTGCGCAATACCATTGGCTATATCTGAAAATGTCGCTGTTCCCTTATCGGCCGCAACGACAAGATATGGATCATCACCATCAGCGCGAACAACATCCCGTGGAGGAACAACATTCCCGTCTTTCAGATTATCAGTAATATCAAGAAGTCCGGAAATAAAGGATTTATAGCAGGCGATGCCTTCTTCAAGCGTTTCTTCCCGGGTTGGGTTTATCGGCATTTGTTTTGGAACAAATCCGCCTTTTGCGCCAACAGGAACGATGACGGTGTTTTTAACCTGCTGTGCTTTAACAAGGCCCAGAATTTCTGTTCGGTAATCCTCTCTACGATCGGACCAGCGCAAACCACCACGGGCAACGGGCCCGGATCTTAAATGAACACCTTCAAAGCGTGGAGAATACACAAAGATTTCTGCAAAAGGTCTCGGTTTAGGGGCTTCCTCCACTTCGCGACTTTTAATTTTGATGGAAATATAGTTTTTTCCTTTTCCGTCATCGTCGGATTGATAGAAATTTGTTCTTAATGAACAGGAAATAACATTCATGTAATTTCTAAGCATCCGGTCCTGATCAAGGCTTTCCACATTTGTAAGCAGCGATTTGATATTGGCAATTTGATCTTTGGCTTCTTTTGCCCTGTCATAATTATCTGCGACATCAAGACGGAATTTAATTTCGAAAAGATCAGTTAATAATTTTGAAATATCCACATGCTGGGTCAAAGTATCCTGCATATAGGTTTCACTATAAGAGCTGCCAAGCTGTCTCAGATACTTACTGTAAATTCTTAAAATCAGGGCCTGCTTATAAGTCATTCCTGCCCTGAAAACCAGTTTGTTAAAACCATCATTATCGACTTTACCGGTCCATATGGCTATTAATGCATCTTCCATTCGGATTTTAAGCTCACTAAGATCAAAAGCTTTTCCGGTAGGGTCTTCCAGATAGAAATCATGTATGCTATGAACAATTTTTTCTTCACCCTTACTGGTAACCACTTCAAAAGCATATTCTTCAATTACGCGAAGACCTAAATTTTCAAGCATTGGGAGACAGTCGCTCAGGGCAATAGTATTTTGACTTGTATAAATTTTTAGGCGAATAACATTTTCAACATCCTGCGGATCACGATAGAAGTTAAAAGCTATGTTGTTGCACAGTGGCAATTGCTCAAGTTTGTCAACATCAATGACAGCAAAGCGCGGATCAAAATTTTCCTGATAGGCAGAATTAAACGACTTATTATATTTTCTGAAAAGCTGCGTGGCTTTTTCCTCACCCCAGCGATCAACCAAAACCTCATGAAAATAATCAGACCAGCTCTGCGCGACTTTTGAAATTCGTCTGTTGATATTTTCAGTATCGGGATTTGGAACCTGACCAGGTTTGGTTCTGATAATAAAATGCCAGCGGGCAATACGGTCATTACTTAGCTGGGCATAACGGGACGATAACTCACCATTGAATGAATCACAGAGTATTTTTTCAATTTTTGTTCTTAAGATAGAATTATAAAGATCACGTGGCACAAATACGAGTGCTGATACAAAGCGTTCAAATTTATCTTTACGCAAAAAGGCACGACATTGGGGGCGTAAATTTAAATGGAGAATACCAATAGATGTCTGGAACAGTGTTTCTACATCAATCTGGAACAGCTCATCACGCGGAAGTGTTTCAAGAATATGAAAAAGCGCTTTTCCGTCATGACTGTTGTAATCAAAGCCGGATCTTTCGACAACAGAACGGACTTTACGCTCAAGATAGGGAATATATTGTGCCTGTTGATTATAACTGTCGGAAGTGAATAGACCTACAAAGCGCGTTTCACGGATTACTTTGCCTTTTTTATCAAATTTCTTAAAGCCGATATAGTCAAGATGCACAACTCGATGGACCATAGATTTTACATTGGCCTTGGTAATATACATGATATTATCACTGTCCATAAAATCTGTAATTTCGGGTGAGATAGCGACAAGTCCTTCAGGTCCCCGTAAAATATTTACGTTCGGGTCTCTCAGGATTCCAAAGCCCTCACCGGAAGTTGGGGATTTCTTGTTATTGTGGTCATATTCCCTATAGCCAAGTAAGGTGAAATTATTTTCAGTCAGCCATTTTAGGAAGGCCTGGGATTCCTTTATTTCTTCTTTTGAAACTGACTTTGGGGCCAGATTTAAATTTTCAGAAGTTTCTTCAACCTTTTTAAGGATTGGTTTCCAGTCTTCAACGGCGGCATGGATGAAATCAGTAACCTGCTTTAATTTTTCTTCAAGCTGCTTAAGCTCCTGTTGGTTACTCATAGCGGTTATTTCAATATGCATGACTGATTCAGCACGTTTCTTACCGCCTTTTTCAACCAGTTTGCCATCTTTATCCCGACTGATCTCAAGCACAGGATGAATGAGCATATGCAGAGTATTACCGTCTTCAAGTAAATTGGACGTAATGCTATCAATCAGAAATGGCATATCCCGTGTGAGTATCTGGATTATAGTATGGGATGATGTCCAACCATGCTCCTCAAGAGTGGGATTGAAAATTCTGATTTTAGAGCCAACCTCATTAAATTCTGAAATGAATTTCCAGTTGCTCAGCGCAATGGCGTAAAGTTCATTCAGTCTCAGGCTTAAATCTTCGGGGGAGGCGTTTTTGTAAAATTCACTTACAAAATCCAGAAATTCAGTGCCGAGCGGCGATTTCATTGTTTCCTTAGTATAGTCAATGATAGTGTCAAGGCGAATTTCTTTTTGGGACCAACTGCTCACAGCTTTTTCCTTTAAATTGAGAAATTATTTTTATATTGGATTTTATATTAAATGTAATTGACTTAAGAAATGGTTTATTTACGGTCATTTAGGTTGCCTTTAATAAAAGCGGCCCGCTTCAATATAGGTTCCAATTTCGTATATTTATCATCAAGTACCTTAAGAACGTTAATATCGTGCCCATCTCGTTTGGCTAACAGCAAACAAAACTCATCCACATTATTTCCAACGATAATCTTTTTCAGACGGAAACTGGCAATAGGGGCCATATCGCGCAATATTTCACGAGCCTCTTCAACTGTTCTGGTTTTTCGTGCGGTAATATTTCCTGAAGCGCCGTGCTTACGAATATTTCTCATTTCTTTGACGCAACCCTTTATACCACCAGGGAAATTCTTAATAAACGCATGAAATTCGCTGACATCCACATTCATATAATGTCCGATTCCCAGTGCGGCAGCATACTCAGTCAGGCGCGTTTTATCATAATCTTTACCTAAGCAAATTTTTAAAACAGGCGTGTAGGGTGCTCGGCTTTGTATTTTTAAATCATTTTCTTGAACTATCGTGTCAAATGCATCACCGGATTTTTCGCAGATATCGTAAAATTCATAAATTGCGGTCAGAATATTATAAAGAGAATCACGGCTTCGATTGTGATTGGCATCCTCTTTTTTGATATATCCCACAACCTGTTTAAGGGTCTCTCTTAATTGCGGCAAAGTCTGCCCAGGTGTTTCTTCTGGCTCGGGCGACTCGATTTCTGGCTCTGCATTCTCGAGGCTATCTATATGATCTTCAATTACCGGCGTTGTTTCCAATTCATCAGTCGGATCTGTTTCTTCAGTCAGGTCTGTATCCGGCTCATCTTCCTCGAAATCATGACTGAATTCTTCTTTAATAGATTGATATTCAGGCTCTTCTGACGGAGGTTCAACAAAATCCATTTCGGGCGCATCAATTTGGCCTTCCAATTCTGAAGGTTCATCGCTCACTCCGCTTTTGTCACTGTCCTCTTCAGTTCCACGGAGTTCTTCGAAAGTCACTGCAGGAGTGTCATCAAGATCGTCGTCTGTTTTCAGCTCATGGCTGTATTTAGAATCATACTCTTGAGGAGCGTCAATCGGGTCGACATTTACGACGGGTGCAGGCTCAATATTTTCAAGCGATTCTATTTTGCCCAGCACCTGTTCCGCGACTTCAGTGTCACTTTTGGCCTTAATCGTTCTGGGAGACATCATTTCCATCGCGCGCTCAATAACGCTACCACGCCTTTTCGGTTTTTCAGCTTTAGTTTCGGAAAGTACCATCGGTGCAGTGGCCGAAACTAAATTTGCGGGGTCTGTTTCGTAAGGCTGAACTGTCGTGATCTCGTTGGCTTCTAACGGATTCTGATCAGATTCTGAAAGCGTATTATCAGTATATGCATTATCATCTAGGACGTTTATCTCCTGATTGTCCGCCTCAAGATCTTCAGAGGACGTTTCAGGAGTTACAGTCGCATCGGATGTTCTGTCTGTTTCTTCATTGGGTGCTGGCGTATCAATCTCAGCAGCGGCTGGATATTCATCAAACAAGCTTTCATATTCAGAAACAAAATCAAGACCTGCCTGGTCTTCACGTAAAATTTCGTCTTTAGTGTCAGATATGCTGATCAGGTCTTCTTCGGGACTATCCGCGTCGGGATTATAGTCGCTCTCAGTTCCCTCGGTAAGGCTTTCACTTGCTTTGACGGTTTCTTCAGTCTGACCGTCTTTTGTCAATTCTTCATTTTGCTCTTGATCTTCGCGTAAAGCCTGTTCACGAATGTAGGCCTGATCAAATTTGCGTTCGGCAATTATACTTTGCATTAATTCTTCAATAGACAGGTCATCATCGTATGCACTGTCATTGTCTTCGCGGCTATCCAATGGGGCGGTATCAACTGTCGAATGTAAATCGTCTTCTGTTGTAAGGACCAAATCTTCTGCCTCGTGATCAGAGGTGTCTTCAACGAGATTTTCTTCAGCGATAATTTTTTCAGTGATAATGTCTTCAGGTTCAGAAATTTCAGAATCAGATCCGATATCGGCAGTGGCCTCATAGTCAAGATCATGATCATGGCTATCATCGTCTTCACTGCTTACAACAAATTCATCCTGCTGTTCCATTTCAGGAGCGTCAGTTTTGAATTCGTCTTCATGACTATCCAATGGGGCGGTATCAAAGCTCGAATGTAAACCTTCTTCGATTGTAAGGACCAAATCTTCTTCCTCGTGATCAGAGGTGTCTTCATCGAGCTTCTCTTCAACGAGATTTTCTTCAGTGCTAATGTCTTCAGGTTCAGAAATTTCAGAATCAGATCCGATATCGGCATTGGCCTCATAGTCAAGACCATGATCCGCGCCGTCATCGTCTTCACTGCTTGAAACAGATTCATCATGCTGTTCCATTTCAGGGTTGTCAGCGTCTTCACTTTTATTAAGCTCTTCAGAGCTTTCTATATTAAGTTCTTCGGCGGTACTGTCCTCAGCCAACAAACTCTCTAATGTCTTTGGTTTTTCATCAATTTGTTCTACCGACGTTAATTCATTAATTAAGTCTTCTTCAAATGGAACGGTATCTTCTACATCAAGGAAATCAGTAATTTCCTCATTTTCATCGAAATCAGCACTAAATGAGGGCTCTCCGGAATCGTCTGAAACAACTTCTTCCTCAGCCATTTCTGTCAGCTCTAAAATATCTTCGAATTCATCATTATCAAAGTCGCCTTGCTGAAGATCATTTCTCTCAATTGCCTGTGCTTCTTCATCATTTACAGTATTGAGCAAGCTTTCTTCTGCTGGATTCTCTAGATCAACTGACTGTTGGAGGTCTTCTGACACTGAGTTGTCAGCATCCTGAGTTTCCAAATGATCCGGGTTTTGATGGTCCTCATTATCAAAGGGCCACTGCGCTATTTCATCTTCTCTAATTTCAGCCTCTGTCAAATCGTCCTGAGAAGTCTCAGAGTCCTCTTCCCCATTTTGGATGGCATCAACCAAAGCACTGAATGAAGACAGATTATCTTCATGGTGACCACTTTCTGTTACATCTTCCTGTTCTTCTGTATTTTCTGATGCGGATAACATTAATTCATCATCGTCATCCAAATCAGATATATTTATTTCTGTCTGTTCATCCATAGGAATGAATATTTTACGGAGAAGGCTACCCGGTGATGCGGTTTGGTAATCGCTGTCCGGTTTGTCGGAATGACCATCGGCTTCGTGATAAGTTGTCTCAGCTTCAAAATTATGGGAATTGTCTGATTCAGCTTCGGCGTTCAAATCAGAGCTTTGTAATGCTTCTTCCAGGTCTTCACCAAAGACAAGGTCCTCATTTTCCGCGATGTGCTCAAATTCGGGAGTTTGAAGGGATGCCATTTCAAGGTTTTCTTCAGCTGCTAATTCAGTGCTATAATCATCACTATCCAAATCAAGCGTATCCGTTTCACTATTCCCTAGATCAAGTGCATCAGTTTCATTCTCAGGCTCAGAATAGGCAATTGCTTCATCTTCATCCTCATCTTCAATATCAAGGGCCAGAATATCATCTTCATTTTCTGCAGTTTCTGTTTCCGCATTATTATCCGCATTGAATTCAGATAATATGTCCTCGTCATAAGTTTCGTCTGCTATAACCATTTCATCTTCAGCAGTTATGTCCGGCTCTGAAATCGCATCAGTCACGTCAGCTTCAAGGATTTCATCATTTAATTCTGTTTCTGCAAATTCAGGAATATCTTCATCAACGCTTGCAGCAGTATCGTAAGGCTGTTCAGATTCGGGTGTATAATCTTCCCTGCCTTGTGCAATCTGGCGCATTAATTCTTCAATAGTTGGCTTGGTGTCATCAAGCGTAACATCTTTTTCAAGAATCCAGCGAACCCCACCAAGTATGAAATTAATATTTTTATTATCATCACTGAAAGGCAGCAAGATACCTCGGTAAAGAGCTTTTTCACCTTCCTTATTGACAAACTCGGCTTCAAAAGCGATCGGTACGCGGTTTGCCAGGACTTCCATATAATGATCGGTTACACGGCTGAGCATAGTACGGCGGGGAACACTGCTGACCGGCTTGTTTGTCAGGTCATCATCCAGATCTTCCAACAGATCCTGCCCAATTACCTGGAACGTGGGATTATCCTGTCCATTACGCAGATCTAAAAGAACAAGGTTTTTCTTAAATGGTGCAATTTCATTTCGGTTCATATTTTTTAAGGCAGGCAGGCCGGATTCACCAGCGAGTTTTTCCCAATACTCATACAAACAAAATGTAATTCGACGTTCTTGACTTAAATCTTCTACTGCGCTCATTTTTTAACGTACCACTTAAACCTTATTCATTAACTGATTGAATTTGATCAATAAGTTGCTATCAAAATTCTCAGACAACTTTAACATTAACTATATTAATATAATATTTAAAAAAACAACATTTATTCTAAGTCATTGTTATTAAGGAAAATTATTTTTTCTGAATTCAGAAGTTAATAGACAACTTTAAAAAGACTCGAATAAGGTATAAGTATATTCATATAAATCGGGCACAATTTAGGAGAAATTATAATGGATAAAATGTTGTCTATTTCAGTTGTTTTGCTTGGGGGCACAATCTCCATGGCCCCATCAAAAAATGAGAAAGGCAATTCTGGCGAGGGAGTGGTTCCTTCGATCACTGCCGATGAGCTATGTAATGCCGTTCCGGGAATTGAGAAAATTGCCTCCGTTAAACCCAAATGTATTAAACTGATTGCGAGCGCCAATCTGGATATTATGGATGTCATTTTATTAAAAAAAATTATTGAAGAGTTGGCTGAAAAAGACATCTCGGATGGGGTTGTCATCATTCAGGGTACAGATACAATGGAAGAAATGGCCTTTGCACTTGATCTGATGCTTGATGTTAAAATTCCCGTAATTTTTACGGGAGCAATGAGAAGTGCGAATATGGTAAGCGCGGACGGGCCTTCAAATATTCTCGGGGCGGTGATTGCTGCAACCTATAAACCGCTCGCGAATTCCGGCGTGGTTGTTTTAATGAATGATGAAATTCACGCTGCCAGATTTGTTCAGAAATGTCATACCCGTGATGTGGGTGCTTTCAAATCATTAAATGGTGGAAAAGTTGGCCAGATTTGCGAAGGAAAAGTTTTACTATCTGCTCCCGTAAAGAAAAAACAATCATTTCAAATCGTAAATGCTCATCCGGTTCCTAAAGTTGGTCTTATAAAGGCGACTTTGGGGGATCCGGGAGACTTGCTTGAATATTATATATCCGAAAACTATCAGGGTCTGGTTATAGAGGCTTTCGGTGCCGGTCATCTTCCGGAAAAGTGGCTCCCCCTTCTTGACAGGGTGATTGCTAAAATGCCTGTTATCCTCTGCAGCAGAACAGCGGAAGGGCCAGTATTTGAAAATAGTTACGGATATCCTGGTGCGGAAATTGATCTTATTGCCAGAGGACTTGTTCCGGCAGGTATTCTTGATGGTCCCAAAGCCCGTCTTTACTTGATGATAAGTATCATGGCCGGACAGGAAATCTGCAAACCTGATTATTAAATGATAAAAATACCAGCAATAATATAGACAAAGAAGGTAAGAAAGCCGCCAAGCAATGCATAAGGCAGTTGGGTGCGGACATGATCAAGCAAAGTGCATCCGGCCGCAACAGATGAAATCATAGTTGTATCAGAAATTGGGGAGCAATGATCACCGAATACACCGCCGCCAAGAATGGCTGAAATCACAAATGCGGGTGGCAGGCCCAATGTGTGGATCAGGGGAACCCCAAGCGGGATCATAAGGGCAAATGTGCCCCATGATGTTCCGGTGGTGAAAGCCATTATCGAAGATGCCAGAAACAGCATCGGCACAATCATAATCAAAGGCAGGTTTTCACCGGCAATTCCGGCAACAAAGGCCCCGGTGCCAAGCACTTTAAGGCTTGAGCCGAGTGCAAGCGATAATAATACGATAGTGACCAGCTGTAATAGCTCATTCATCCCTTTAAACCCAATTTCCACAAGCTTAATATGAGTGAAACGCCCGCTACTCAGCATCATCACATAGGCAACGAGACAGGAAAGAATAGTGGCATAGAGAATAGATTGTGATCCGTCACCATTACGGATAACGCCGTCACCACTCCAGTACATAAACGCAAAAATAAGCCCGATTAAAGTCAGCAGCGGGACGACCATAAAGCTGGCACGACTTGCCGGAAATTCTGGGGCCGGATCCTCTTCGATTGCATGCTGGGTTCTTTCTTCTGCTTCTTTCATTGGGCCGACGAGTTTGTCACTCAGGATTGTGTAAAGCACAATAAGTAACGCAATCCAGGCATAAAAATTATAAAAAATTGTCCCGACCAAAGTTGTCTCCGGGTTTTCAAGCCCATTTGCATTGAGGTTGGCAAGGACAACCGCCCCCCAGCCATTCATCAGGATCAGCATGCAGACGGGAGCACTGGTGCTGTCAATAATATAAGCCAGTCTTTCCCGGCTCATTCCAAATTTATCAAAAAGGCCGCGCGAAACAATCCCGGCGGTAATCACACTCAGGTTGCTTTCAACAAAAAGGACAATACCGATCAGAAAGGACATCAAGCCAGCCTGGCGTTTTGTTTTGGTTATGCCTTTATTGATCAATAAATCAACCATGGCCGTCACACCACCCGAATGACGCAAATATGCAATAAGACATCCAATGATCAGAGAAAACATTAATACACGGGTGCTGTCGGGGCTGGAAAAAACATTTACGATCCGCTCAATAGTGGCAATAGGGGCCATTGCGATATTGACATCGGAAGCATCAATAATAAGCAGGAGTTCGGAAGTAAAAATGGCGGCAAGCAAGGCTATGATTACCTCTTTCCGCCATAAAACTATACTGATCGCCACGACTTGAGGTAAAATTGTCAACCAACCCATTTTCCGCCCTTCATATTTACTTTGTAGTATTGAGTTTTTTTGAAGTATGGTGATGATTGTTTATAAATGCAAGAATTCTTATGGGAGAGGATGAGTGAAAAGCCTGATTATGATTTTCCTGAGCCTGTTAATGGCTCAGACAACTTTTGCACAAAACTATATTTTACTTAAAAATGCGAGAATACTGGATGTAGCCGAAGGAAAGCTGATTGAGGGAAAAGCCGTTCTCATAGAAAATAATAAAATTGCGGCAATTGATACTGAGAATAATATTCAGGGCTCATATCAAATTCCAATGGAAAAGCTAAAAATCTTGGATCTTACCGGGCTTACCCTTATGCCGGGACTGATCGATGCCCATAGCCATATCCTGCTGCACCCTTATAATGAAACCAGCTGGAATGATCAGGTTCTTTGGGAAAGTCGCGCCGAGCGGGTGGCACGCGCAGTCGGCCATATGAAGGCAACACTAGATGCCGGTTTTACGTCCTTAAGGGATTTAGGGACCGAAGGGGCGGGATATGCCGATGTCGGATTAAAAAAAGCAATGGAAAAAGGGGTAATAGTTGGCCCACGCTTAATTGTTGCCGGACGTGCCATTGTCGCGACCGGAAGCTATGGGCCAAAAGGGCTTGATCTTTCCCATACCGTTACCCTTGGGGCGGAAGCAGCTGACGGCTCTGATCTGGTCCGTGTTGTGCGGGATCAGATTGGAAAAGGCGCCGATGTCGTGAAAATCTATGCCGACTACCGATGGGGACCAAACGGGGAAGCCCGGCCAACGTTCAGTCTTGATGAATTTAAAATGGTTGTTGAGACAGCTGCAAGCAGTGGTCGTCGTGTTGTTGCCCATTCCGCCACCGACGAGGGGATGAGAAGAGCAATCCTCGCCGGTGTACAGTCCATTGAGCATGGTGATGCGGGGACACTTGACACGTTCAGGTTAATGAAAAAACACAATGTTATTTATTGCCCGACCTTGACCGTTACCGAAGCCAATGCCCAATATTCCGGATGGAAAAAAGGAATTGATGAAATGCCGGCAGGCGTTAAACGCAAACATGCCGCCATGACGTCAGCAATGGAAGCGGGCGTTACCATCTGTAATGGCAGTGATGTTGGCCCTTATACGCATGGGGACAACCTGCGTGAACTTAAACTGATGCATGAGTATGGTTTAAGTATCCTAAAAACGTTGCAGGCGGCAACAATCGTTGATGCCGAACTGATGAATATGAAAGATACTTTAGGTCAGGTAAAGGCGGGATTTCTGGCAGACCTTATCGCATTGGAGGGTAATCCGCTTGAAGACCTGGACTCCATAAGCCATTTAAAAATGGTGATGAAGGACGGCGTGATCTATAAAGAATTATAGTTGTCTTTTTGCTAAAATTATATTGTATGTAACGCTATTATGCCTTATTTCCCTGGGTTCATATAGCGTTACAAAGGCCTATATGAATTGTTCAGAAAGAAGCAGATAAATGTCGGAACCATATGATCGGGCAGGGGAAAAAGGCGAATATATAGACAGCTATTATTCGCGTACACTTAATGTCAAAAAAGCGTTTCCCGAACTAACCGATGAAATATCAACGACCGTTTGTATCATTGGTGGCGGAATGGCCGGCGTGGCCACGGCACAGGGGCTTGTTGACCGTGGCATAAAACCGGTGCTGATTGAAGCAAACAGGATTGCATGGGGCGCATCTGGGCGAAACGGCAGCTTTTGCAGTTCCGGTTATGCGCTGGATATTGAAAAGCTTGTGAAAAAGGTCGGTAAAAATCATGCCAGAGAACTTTACCGGCTGACCAATATGGGGCTATCCCTTCTTAAAAAACGCATAGGTGATCGTCATGACATAAGGGGGGAAACCGAAGGTCTGCTTGAAGTTTCATGGTTTGATGAGCGGCGGGCTGTAGAGAATAGAATTGAGCTAATTAAAGACGTAATGGATTTGGAATATCCATTCTGGTCCCGGGATAAAATAAGATCCCTTTATCATTCAAAACGATATTATGATGGCCTCATGAAGGCGGGCGGTATACAGGTTCATTCCTTAAATTATACCTG
>Ga0116152_10002277_pt1 | contig 15632 bp, 15 predicted proteins | sample AD_UKC119_MetaG_FD_89894 | JGI IMG/M metagenome (GOLD analysis project Ga0116152, IMG submission 89894) | Active sludge microbial communities of municipal wastewater-treating anaerobic digesters from Hong Kong - AD_UKC119_MetaG | ecosystem: Engineered > Bioreactor > Anaerobic > Digestate... | reverse complement strand
TATCCCGATTGGCGGCGCCGATATGCCTGTTGTCGTCAGCATGTTGAACAGCTATTCCGGGTGGGCTGCGGCCGGCATTGGTTTTACATTGCAGAATAATGCCCTGATTATCACCGGGTCTCTTGTCGGGTCGTCAGGGGCAATCCTCAGCTATATCATGTGTGCGGCTATGAACCGATCCTTTATCAGTGTTATCCTTGGCGGGTTCGGTGGTGAAGATGCCGTAGCCGGCAGCGGTGAAATTGAAACCCGCCCCGTTAAACAGGGCGGTGCTGACGATGCCGCATTCATTATGAAAAACGCCAGTTCCGTAATCATCGTTCCCGGGTATGGCATGGCCGTTGCCCAGGCACAGCATGCCCTTCGTGAAATGGTGGATATTTTAAAAGAGGAAGGCGTATCGGTAAAATATGCCATTCACCCGGTGGCCGGAAGGATGCCCGGCCATATGAATGTGTTATTGGCGGAAGCCAATGTGCCCTACGACGAAGTATTTGAGCTGGAGGATATCAACAGCGAATTTTCGGCAACTGACGTTGCCTTTGTCATTGGTGCCAATGATGTGACCAACCCGGCCGCCAAAACGGATAAATCAAGCCCGATTTACGGTATGCCCGTACTTGATGTCGAGTTGGCCAAAACAGTGCTTTTCGTTAAACGCGGAATGGCATCCGGCTATGCCGGTGTCCAGAATGAGCTTTTCTTCCGTGATAATACAATGATGCTCTTTGCTGATGCCAAAAAAATGGTTGAGGATATTATCAAAGCGCTATAAGTCATCCGGCATTTTAAATATGACGCGTCCGCTTGTTTTATCGGTAATTTCCGATATGGCAAGCGGCGCATGCCGCCCATCCATCCTGATTTGCCAATTCACCTGCTGATTAAATTCTTTCTTTAAATCAAGGACAGTGTAGGGTTTTAAAATCTGCTCTATCACCCCCTGAAAACTGTAATCGGATGTGCCGCTGATAATAACTTCCGGAATTTTTTCACCGCGTTCCAGCTCCTCAAGTGCATGATTAACGCACCCGCCATAAGCACGGACAAGTCCACCGGTCCCCAGCTTTATCCCACCGAAATAGCGCGTCACAACGGCGGTGATTTCGCCAATACCACTGCCCAGTAAAACATTGAGGATTGGTTTACCAGCCGTGCCGTTCGGTTCACCATCATCGGAAAAGCCAAGCACCTGACTATCATCCGGCCGCCCCGCAACATAAGCCCAGCAGTTATGCACTGCATCAGCATATTTTTCTTTTATGTCGGCAATAAATATCCGCGCCGCGTCTACATCCGGTGTATGTTCAATATGAACGATAAAACGGCTTTTTTTAATCACTTCCTGATAAAAAACTGTGTTCTTTGGAATATCATATGAAGAATGGGTCATTATGAGTGAATAGCATATCTGGACCAATAATCAAATAACTGACACATATTTGATGAAATTTCTGATCAATCTTAATAATTTACATTAAATAAATTTGATAACTTATTTATTTTATTAACCTTTTAGGCTAAATTTATTTCCTGATTTTTGCGAATTCTCAGCCAGTCCGTTACTATTTTCATATGCTTTTCGAACCGTTATAGCGGACGTTTTGCCAAAATTATTGATATCAAATGAAGGGCTGATTTGATCGCCGTTGCCTGTCTCTTCTCTTTTTTTATTAAGAAGTTCCGCTCTCGCCTTATTTCTGGCAGCAACTGCGGCGGCGGCAACTTTCCGGTCCTGCGCCGATGGTTTTGCGGGGGCCAATGCCGCTGCGATGACCACGTCCAATTTTGCAATGGTCGCTTCGGGGTCTCCCTCTACCGGGGCCACATCAATGGAAACTTCACCACCGACCGCATATCGCTTTCCGTCCGGGCCAACTGAATAAGAGAACGAAGCACTGCCTGCATATTGTCCCCCTGCATTTTTATGGGCGGATTCATGGGCACGCACTTCCTGATCAACTTTTTTAAGGCGATTAACCTCCGCCTGCCTGTCTTCTAAAAGCTCGGGACCTTTACCGATCGAAAATTGTGAAGTGTTCTTTTCAGCGCCTGCAGGGGGCTTCTCATTACCCGCATTCGCCAATTGAAAAGATGGTAAAGGTGTCGATAATATCGATATCATGCTTTTATGATAAATCAGCTTTCTTAATCATATGTTAACCAGACTATAAAGAATTCTTCACGTCATTACCAGTCACGGCGCTGGTCATTCTGATCTGGCGGTGATGGCATACGATTGTCATTACTGCTTCTGCTTCTAAAGTCGCGTCTTGGAGGGTTATTATAGCGCTCCAATATGGCCTTTCTTTCAGCAGCATCCAGATTACCAATCACCTTTATGATGACATCATGCGTGGGGCTGACCATTTTCTGATAAATGCCATTATAATCCTGCATGGCTTTTTGAAGCTTCTCACCATCAAACGGATCTTCGGCGATGATTGTCATAATTTCCGCCCGCTTGGCCATAATATTTTTATAAATCGGAATAAGCTCATCACGTTTACTGCGCATGGCAAGATAAATTTCATGTTTACCACTGCGCGGAAGCGGTTCCATCAGTTTTGAAATTGAATGGTCAAATGAAAGCCGTGTCATTCTGATCTCTCTGGCTTTATGCTGGGCATAAAGAAAGCCGATCACAAAAAAGTTAACCCCCAAAGACAGCAGCATCACTATGCTGACCCAATTCATTTTCAAAGAAAAATTCTGCATACTCATTATTCCTCAATAAAGATTAATTCTTCAACATTAAGAAGTGCATCTTCACTATCATTCAGATTGCTACCCGCATCCGCCACAATCATGCTGCCCTGATCAATTTCAGCAATTTCATCTTCTGCCAGGGCCGAACTACCGGCACCACCCATATAAATTCCCATCACTAGCGCGGCCGTCAAACCGGAAAGTCGCGGAACAAGAAAAACAATCCAGTCACTAAGCTTCCAGGAAAATCCTGAGGTTTGCTCAATTTCGTGAGGAACTCTCATGATTTTATCAATCAATGCCCTGCTCGGTTCCGGACTGTGTGTCTTTTTATATTCATTAAGCAATTCATTTAATTTCGCGTCATTCATCATCCGATCTCCTTCAAGAGACTTGCTTTATCATCTTTGAGTATATCGGCCAGATTTCTCCGGGCCCTTACCAAATATGATTCAAGCGCATTTAAACTTACTTCCATAACATCCGATGCTTCCCTGTTTGAAAGCCCTTCAAAATAACAAAGTATAATCGCCATCTTCTGGCGCTGCGGCAATGCATCAAGAGCTTCCTGAACCTGTTCGGAACGCTGGTTTACTACAATTACATTTTCCGCACTCATATCGTCCGACGCCACTGTTTCCAGCATATCCACATTATCCTGTGGTTTTCTTTTGCGCCCGACATCATAACATAAATTGGTCACCACCCGATAAAACCATGTTGTAAAACGGGTTTTTCTGGCCGGATCCCAACGGCTGGCATGTTTCCATACCCTTATAAATGCCTCCTGCATCACTTCTTCCGCTTCTGACACATTTCCTAAAATTTTGGTAGCGTACCCCAGATTTTGGGATAGATGTCGGTCAACCAGCATGCCATAGGCCGTTTGGTCACCATCACCGATACGCAGCATTAAATCTTCGTCGGTTATCGCATCTGTCCCCATATACGCACCATAATTTCATTACTGTTTAGCCATTATACGCTGTAATAAAAAAAAACCAGCGCAGTGATAATAATTAACTGTCGATGATTGACTATAGCTCCATAGTCACCAAAAAGCACATAATTTCATAAATTGGCCGGCTCTTAAAGAATTCTCAAAGCAGGGCTTGATCAATGGGAATGCCCTTACCAGCTAAATAAAAGGCACTGGAGGGTTTTTATACGTTCTGACGCTCATAATTTAATGACAAAAAATTTCCTTTCTGGAAAGATTTTAAATTTGAGGTTTTCAGAGGCTGGTATAGTAAACTTCGTGTCATGATACTTTGAAAAAAATATTACAACTAACAACTATCTGCAATATATTTATAATCATAACTATGGCTTTAGCATCGGTGCCATTCCAAAAAATGACGGCCGTCTGTCCTCTGTTCTCTGGCTTGAATTACCCCTGGCCGATAACGGACGGGATGTGCCCAACTTACTTTCGGCAATCTATAATGGGATATGAGCATTAAAAACGGGGAACGTTACCCTTCCCCGCTCAATAAACCCATATACGCTTATTCAACCGTCCAGGTACGTCCTTTACGGATAAGCGCATTAAAATCATCATTCCCGTTCTTTTTCGCGTGTTCGATCTGCTTGTGGACGGCCTGATCATAGCTTTCTTCCTGCACACAATAAATCACACCACAAACAACAGGAAATTCAGGGGATTTCAATTCAACCAGCATCTGAGCCAAAATCTTGTTGGTTTCATCATGGACGAGAATATCTTTCTCTGTGACACCATTTTCCCCGATGACAGCGGTTTCCAGGGCAAATTTATCGCGATTGAAAATAAGCCCTTTATTCCTGTCTTTGCCGTAAATGAGCGGTTTTCCATGCTCAGCATAAATCTGTGTATTGGCCGCTTCCTTTTTTAAGGTAAAGCCTTCAAATGTTTTATCATTAAAGACAATACAGTTTTGGAATATTTCGACAAACGACGCCCCGACATGATCTTTTGCCCGCGCCAGGATCAATGGCAGCTCCTTAAGTCCCGTATCAATGCCACGGGCAACAAAGCGGGCCCCGGCACCAAGCGCGAATGCACAGGGTGACAACGGCAGGTCAACCGAACCAAACGGTGTTGAAGGTGATCTGGTCCCCAGTTTGGACGTTGGAGAATACTGCCCTTTGGTCAGACCGTAAATTTCATTGTTAAAAAGCATAATCTGCATATTCACATTGCGGCGAAGCACATGAAGCATATGATTACCCCCAATACTTAATCCATCACCGTCACCGGTAACCAGCCACACATCCAGATCAGGATTGGCCAGTTTTACCCCGGTGGCCACGGCAGGAGCCCTGCCATGGATGGTATGGAAACCATATGTTTCAACATAATAGGGAAACCGTGATGAACAGCCGATACCGGATACAAAGACCGTATTTTCAGGTGTTGCCCCGATATTTGCCAAAGTCATCTGCACCGCTTTCAGGATCGCATAATCGCCGCACCCCGGACACCAGCGAACTTCCTGATCGGTTTCAAAATCCTTGAAAGTCAGTTTTTTTACATCTGTCTGTTCGTTCATGATCTCTCTCCCGCCTGCACACGGATACATTCAAGTATTTCTGAAATTTTAAAGGGCTGCCCCGTTACCTTGGTTAGTGAATAGGCATCCAGCAAATATTCCGCCCTAAGCAGGTGGTTCATCTGCCCATTATTCATTTCAGCAATAATTACCTTGTCAAAACTTTTTAAGAGAGTTTCAAGATTTCTCGGAAGCGGCCAGATATTACCAATATGAACATGGGACACATCAATTCCTTCACCGCGCGCCCGTTTTACCGCCTGGTGGATTGCTCCCCGGGTTGATCCCCAGCCAACAACGGCCAGTTTTGATCCTTCATTACCAAGAGAAACGGACTGCTCGGCAATATCATTGGCGATATTGGCAATTTTTTCAGCGCGTATGTCTGTCATTTTCTGGTGGTTGGCCGGATCATAGGAAATATGACCAGTATCATATGATTTCTCAATGCCACCAATACGGTGAAGCATTCCCGGCGTTCCCGGCTTGGCCCATGCGCGTGCCAGCGTCAGCGGATCCCGCTTAAACGGGTGGAACCCTTCCGGGTTGGTACAGAAATTGACCTGGAATTTTTCAAGTTTATTAATATCCGGAAGTTTCCATGGCTCTGACGCATTGGCAATATAGCCGTCAGAAAGCACCATGACCGGTGTCATATATTTGGTTGCCAGTCGCACTGCTTCAATCCCCACATCAAAACAGTCCTGCGGGTTTGAAGTTGCCAGCACCACAACAGGCGCATCCCCGTTTCGCCCGCACACTGCCTGATATAAATCCGATTGTTCTGTTTTTGTCGGCATCCCTGTTGATGGGCCGGCGCGCTGAATATCAATAATCACTACCGGAAGTTCGGTGCTGATGGCAAGGCCAATGGCTTCCGTTTTTAAGGCGATCCCCGGTCCGGAACTCGATGTTATCCCCAGACTTCCGGCGAATGACGCGCCGATTGCCGAACAGATCGCAGCAATTTCATCTTCCGCCTGAAATGTGATGACGCCAAATTCCTTGAAACTTGATAATGCATGAAGCAGGCTGGAAGCTGGCGTGATCGGGTAAGAGCCCAGCATAAGCGGAATCTCACCAAGCTTTGATCCGGCAAGCAGCCCCCAGGCCAGGGCCTGATTCCCATTTACGGTTCTGTATTCACCCGGTTCTTCCTTATGTTTTCCAACATGATAGCGTTGCAGATTTGAGGATGCCTCAACCGTTTCCCCATAAGCATGGCCGGCATTAAGGGCCGCAATATTCGCCTTTGCCACATCAGGAATTTTTTTAAACTTTTCTTCAAGCCAATCGGTAATCGGTTTACGTGGTCGATCAAACATCCAAAGCACAAGGCCCAGTGTCCACATATTTTTGGACCGTACGGCATCTTTATTGCCAAGCCCGAAGTCCTTAACCGATTCAAGGGTCAGTTTCGTGATATCAAGTTTCTGGATCTGATAATCACTTAAACTGTCATTTTCGAGCGGGTTATCAAAATACCCTGCCTTGTCGAGATTACGTTTGTTAAAGGCCCCTTCATCAACAATGATAAGCCCTCCTTTACGAAGTCCCGGAAGGCTCACTTTTAACGCCGCAGGGTTCATCGCCACAAGCACATCCGGCACGTCCCCGGCCGTGGATACTTCCACAGAGCCAAAATTTATCTGAAACGCGGATACACCAAACGTTGTTCCGACCGGTGCTCTGATCTCAGCCGGGAAGTCGGGAAATGTTGATAAATCACTGCCTTCAAGGGCGGTTACGACGGAAAATTGAGTTCCTGTCAGCTGCATTCCGTCACCGGAATCTCCGGCAAAACGAACACAGACTGAATCAAGTTCGTCAAAATCCTGTGCGGGGTTTTGCACATTCATTGTTTGGTCCTTACTCTTAATTACACATAGTATATAGCGTTATTTTCATAGATACTATTTTTTATGTAATTTTTTTAACAATTAAAATATAGTCCCTTTAATGGAAAAATCATATCATTACAACAACTCAAACCCGAAAAATATAGATATTTTTTAAAGCATAAATCAAAGTTCGGCCCCATATGACCACTGTTCAAAAAAACTCTGCAATATCCCGTCAAATGTGGCAAATCGCCATACCGAGCATTCTTGCCAATCTTTCAACGCCTCTGCTTGGCCTTTCTGATAGTTTTATTATGGGTCATCTGCCCCATGAACGCTACCTTGCCGCTGTTGCCCTTGGGTCCGTTTTATTCAGTCTGCTCTATAACGGGGTTAATTTCCTGCGTATGGGCACAACCGGTCTCGCGGCGCAGGCCCATGGCCGGGATGACGAACTGAGCCTTAATCAGCTTTTCATCCGTGGCCTCATCAGCGCTACGGCTATCGGCCTGTTATTTATCCTCTGTCAGGTTCTTCTCGCCAAACTGTTTTTTATGTTTATGGCAACGGAACCGTCCGTGACCGCCCTCACCCAGCAATATTTCAGCATTCGCATCTGGGGCGCGCCATTCGCGCTGATGAATTATGTTGCTGCTGGCTGGTTGCTTGGCCTTGGCCGCGCGCGGGAAGTTCTCTATATCCAGCTTTATATGAATATCAGCAATATATTGCTTAATTTCCTGTTTGTATATGGCTTTTCTATGACGGTGGACGGGGTTGCTCTCGGCTCACTACTTTCCGAAAGCTCCGCTTTTCTGCTCTGCCTTTATTTTGTTATGAAACACAGTGGACGATATTTTAAACTGCCGCTTTTTGATGCGTCTGTGCTTGAAAATATCCTCTCGCTTCCGGCCTTTAAAAATCTGTTCAGCCTAAACCGCGATATTTTTATCCGCACCATGTGCCTGACCCTGACCCTGGCCAGCTTCGCATTGCTGGGGACACGCTTTGGCACTGAAATCCTTGCCGCCAATGCGGTGCTGATGAATTTACAGAACCTGACCGCTTATGGCCTTGATGGTTTTGCCCAGGCGGCAGAGGTACTGGTGGGTAAGGAAATCGGGCGAAAATCACGGGATAGCCTGCGCGCCGCTGTGATAATCTCCGGCAAATGGGCGATTTTTACCGCCGCCGCTTTCAGCGGCTTTTATTTTATTTTCGGCGATATGGTTATCCACCTGCTGACCAGCCTCGATACCATTCGTGATATTTCATCCGATTATCTGATCTGGGTGATTATATTGCCCGTTCTTTCGATCTGGAGCTTTCAGCTTGATGGTATCTTCATCGGCGCCACCGCCGGTGGCTCCATGCGAAACGGCATGGTAATCTCAACCATCTGTTATGCACTATGCGTTTATTTCCTGATCCCGCTCTGGGGCAATCATGGCCTTTGGGCCTCCTACAGCATATTCATTGTCATGCGGGCCTTAACCCTCGCCATCAGATATCCGGAAATTGAAAGGCGGGCTATCTGACCTTCACGTAGCCAATATCACCACGAATGGTAATTTCCGTGCCATAGGGTTTCGAGCGTTCAACCAGATCATTTAATATTTTCTGCGCCAGTTCCCCTTTGGCCAGCAGCGGGCGGCCCCGCACCTGCTCCGGCAGGCCATATCCCAGCGTGATCGGATAAAGGGCCAGTTCCTTGATATTTTGCCCATCAAATGTCGGCATGGCAATCACGGATTCCCAAATTTCCCGTAATGCCGGAAAACCGCTGGTGCCGCCCTTATACCGTTTATCATTAAAATCGGCGACATGGGCATTATCATCAAGACCGTATGGGGCATAATTCTCGGCCGGCAGTCTGAGCAGGGTTTCATTCTGAAACATGAAGTCCCCAAGGCTGTAAATGATCGGCCTGTCTTTATACATTTCAATTCCGCGTAAGGCATGGGGTCCGTGCCCGACAAATAAATCAGCCCCGGCATCAATTGCACTGCGGGCAAAGTCACCGATAAAATCGGCGGGAATTTCGCGGCGGCCTTTTTCTTCATGGGCGTGGATGGTAACAATCACATAATCGGCCAGTTTTTTGGCGTTTCTGACCACGGCATTTATTTCTTCAACGTCCCCGGCATTGGCTTCTGTCCGCTCCCCGGCAATATCGCCTTTTTCGTACCACTGACCAAATAAGTTAAAAGCATTGGGTCGGCTTTCAGATGTGCCGCGCGGCGACCCGTCCTGATCCATGAATAATCCCAGGCTTTCGCCGGTCGCCCGTAAATTTTCAAACTGGTCTTCCGGTAATATATAGGTTTTTGAATATCTAAGCGGGTTAAGCCCGGGACGCGGCGGAATATTATCGCGTGAACGCCCCGCCGCCATATGGCGCGCGAATGTGGACGAAATCGAAATTAGTGCGACCCTTGCTTTATCGGTTTCAAGGAATTTTGCCTCCCTCGCCTCGGCCAGGCTCATACCAACCCCTGCCTGAACAAGCCCCGCTTCCCACACATACTGCGTGGTCAGTTCCATTCCCTTAACGCCGTAATCACCGGTATGGTTGTTGGCGCGGCTGACCATATCAAACCCGGCCCAGACCAGTTCCTTTGCCAGCTTTGGGTCCCCCCGCATATAGGTACCGCCACTTTCGGCCATCGGGTACATTTCATAATCATGAAACAGCATTTCCAGATTGGTAAAGGCCATATCGGCGCCGCGGATCATCTCTATCATTTTAAGAAATTCAGGTTCTTTATAAGGGGATAACGGTCGGGTAATAATACTGTCCCCGGTTAGCGCCATAGTAAAGTCCCCGTCCGCCTGCTTATGCTGGGCCTGCGCAATATTTATCATTAATAACGATATCAGTAAAATTCTCATGATCTTCCCCTTTCCTCTCCCTCGTTTGATTGTAGCCATACCCCCGTTTCAAATCAATATTATTGAAAAACATATCTTTTTGACTTACAGTTGAAAAAAATAATTTAGGGGGAAATTATGATCCGTCGTTTTTTTATCATACTCATCCTGTTCTTCAGCAACACTGCCCTCTCCGATGAAGCGGCGGATAAGGCCGAATTTCAAAAGCTTTATGCAGAATATGCAGAACTTAATAAAGACCCGAAAAACCTGGATGCAGCCATAGAGGTCGCCGAAAAAATGTATAACCTGGCCCCAAAAGCTTACGGTGAAAACTCGAAACAGCATGCTTTTGCCGCCTATTATCTAGCTAGTGTGTATAAAGAAAAAAACCGTCTTAATCCTGATCATTACAACCCTGATGCGTTAAAACTTTACCAACAGTATTTTAACATCCAAAAAATGCGCGATGTGAAGCAGGATAAAAATTCTCTCCAACTATATATCGAATATATGCTTGCATATTTCAACTCGCCAAATCCATCATTCAAAAGTGAAATACCGGATGAAGTACTAAAAATTGCCAACAACGTCGAGTTAAAACAAATTGAACACGCTAATATTTTATTTAATACGGGTGAGTTGCTTACAAATAAATTCCAGCTTAAATATGGCCTTCCCTACTATGAAAAAGCTTTTGATTTATACCTTAAGGAATTAGGTCCAAAACATATAAAAATTGCTGATCTTTATATCATCCTGGCCAAAGGGGATATAATCAACAGTAAAATCGATGACGCTTTGGATAAAATGCTTAAAGCTGAGCAGATCTTAAACCCGTTAGGGAAGGAAAGTGAGGCTCTTAAAATTATTCTCTATCGTCAGCTTGCAACCACATACAAAAATATAGAAAAAGAGAAAGAAGCCAAAAAATATAATGATAAATTACGTCAACTTACTTCTGTTGCAAGTAATTTCAATACCTTAATTCCAATAAAAAGAGCTGCCCCCAAATATCCCAGATTGGCAATGATTAGGGATATGGAAGGTTGGGTGATGGTGAAGTTTACCATTGATAAAAAGGGACACACAAAAAATGTTGAAGCGGTGGACTATTCACATAAAATATTTGTAAAAGAAGCTATAAAAGCAGCAAAAAAATATTCATATGCACCACCAAAAATCAATGGCGTAAGCACTGAAATTGAAGATGTTCAGGTCAGAATTGAATTCAGAATAGACTATAACTCTGATCCCTATATAAGCGGATCAAATTCCAGTGGTTTATTCTCATAATGCCTAAAGAAACCTATACAAAACTGGGCATCCTACTCATCACAATTTTTACGGTGACAGTATCATTTATAACTGCACCTGCCCTCGCCGATGAAGCGGCGGATAAGGCAGAATTTCAAAAGCTTTACGCTCAGTTTAATGATCTTTATGCCAATTCCGAGGACCTCGACCCGATTATTGAGGTCGCAGAAAATCTATATGAACTTGCCCCAAAAATTTATGGCAAAAATTCACAAAATACGGCTGTCGTGACCTATAACCTTGCCAGCCTTTATGACGAAAAAGGCGGCGATGAAAGAAATTCGGACGAAGGAAAGGCATTCAACCTATATCAAGAATATTTCCAAATTCTTGATACGTTAAATACGCCAAAGGATAAAACTTATCTTGCACAATATTTGGCGATGGTAAATGCCGAATTTAATTCAACTACATTCCAGTCTAATAAAAAATACTCAGAATATTTATTAGAACTGGCCGAAAAAATTGATATCAGTGATGTTGAAAAAGCCAATGTAATCTATACCGTAGCCTTTCACCGTTATAATAATGCGGATTCCAAAGAGGCCAAAAACCTTTATTTGGAAGCGAGGCATATTTACGAAAAAGCATATGGCAGTGATCACCAGAAAGTGGGAGAAATGCTATTTTACATAGCCCGCATTGATTTTGGCAAAAAAAATTACCGTGAAGCAGAGCAAGGCTTTTTGAATGCAATCACAATTCTTGATAAGATAAATGAAGAAAACGCATCAGCAATGGTTCTGGTTTCCCATCGTAATCTTATAAAAATTTATAGTGAAAAGGGCGAAGTTGACAAAGCAACACCACACTGCATTGCATTTGCCCGAAAAACCCCAAAAGAATTTACCAGGAAAAGCAAGCCATTATATGAAATACTTGCGAAATTTCCGAATTTCATGAAACGAAAGGAAGTTGGTGCTGCTACAACAGTCACGGTTGAATTCGATGTTGATGAAAATGGTTTCACAACCAATATTTCTGTTCATAATGCACAGAACGACGCCGTTCGTAAAATTGCAGAGGACACAATCAGGAAATTCAGGTTTGCGCCAAGGATAGTGAATGGCAAACCGCAGGGAATTAAGGGGTTTCAGCATACTTTTACCTTTAGCAGAATATAATGATAATCAGTTGTGGATAATCGAAGCATGAAATTAAGTAAAATTATACGTAATCTTCTTATTACTTTGATGGCGATTAACGCACTTTTATTGAGCAGCCCATCAAAATCTGACGAGGCGGCGGATAAGGCAGAATTTCAAAAGCTTTACGCCCAGTTCAATGATCTTTATGCCAATTCAGAAGACCTCAACCCGATTATTGAGGTCGCAGAAAAACTTTATAATCTGGCTCCTAAAATTTATGGAGAAACTTCGCCAAATACGGCAGTTATCACCTATAACCTAGCCACTCTTTATGATGCCAGGGGCATAAATGATAATGATAATGATAATGATAAAATAACCAACGAACAAAAATTAAAAGATGAGCTAAAAGCATCCAATCTATATAAAAAATATTTCAGAATGGAAAATCTTAGGAAGGTGCCTAAAGATATAGATTATATCAATAAATACATTCCTTACATTGTTGCCTATTATAATTCACATCCAAATGTGGCGGAATTAAAAATTTCTGATACCATACTGGAAATTGCATATAGTCAGAATTTACCTGACACCGAAATGGCTGATTTGGAATTATATATTGGTATAATAAGGGCTAAACATGTTGGTATAGTTTATGCTGTGGAGAATTTTCAAAAAGCCGTTAATTTGTATAGTTCCGATAAGACCACCAATGCCTCCAAAATTGCAGAGAGTCTGTTTTGGCTATCCCGTCATGATATTGGGCTAAAAAAATATGATTCTGCCGAGAAACAATTAACCGAAGCGGTTATCCTATTAGATAAAAACGAACCGGATATACAATTGTTAAAAAATGAAGCGCTTCAATTACTGGCAACAATGAAAATTATGCTAGAAGACATTGAAAGTGCAGAAAACTATTATAAGAAAATCATAACACCCGAAGGGCATAAAGGATATTTGATCGCTATAAAAAAACCGGCATCATATCCACCTATGAAAGATGTTTTTCTGGATAACATTCCAGCATTCGTAGAGGTCCAGTTTGACGTTGATATGTACGGAAAACCATTCAACATTAAAATCCCCTATTTAGAAGTTATTGAAAAAAACTGGCTGGCTCCGGTAAACATTAACCAATTTAGCGAGTATATTATATCGTTGGTTGAAAATACCAGATATCTGCCGCCGCTTCGAAATAATGAGAAAACAGTTCTGAGGGACGTTAAAGATACTATTATCTTCCGCCCCAATATGGTGCATTAGGAAAGTATAAATATAGCCCAAGGATGAAAATGGAAAAGCTGTTTTAGATAAAGATATGACTATTATAATTTATTTCAGACTAGAGCCCTAATGACCATAGAAAATCTAAAAAAACTTGGCCTTCTTTTCATCGCAGTATTTGCAATGGCTGCCGTTTTCGAGTTGGTTTCAATTCCAAAAATGAAAGATGACGAACCTTTAAATATTGTTTTTAGCTCGGCTTTTAACAGTGAAGCCTCTAATATGAATCAAAATGGAATTGATTTTGATAGTTGTGAATATAAGCTCGGTGTTTCAAATTGTATTTGTTCATTAATTATAGAACCGCATTCAAAAAATTATATTCAGATACTCAATTTTTTAAAGAACACAGAAAAAGGCGTAAAATATTATAATAGTCACACAGATAGTGAATTAATCACTATCTGGAGAGGGAAAGACAGAATGAGTAGGACGCCGGAAAATGAAAGTTGGTCTATTTCAGCTTTTGGTCATATCCTTCATAATAATTCAGAAACATATGCTTTTGGGGGTGATCCATTAGAAATCAAAGAAACCAATTCATATCTAACTGAAGATTCTGTTAGAAAATTAAAAATAATGCTGGACAGAATTGTTAATGAGCAAAATAGCGATTGTAAAAATTTCAACCTTAACTACCCAACAATTTTAAACAAACCTTTCTGGCAGTATGATTATATTGAGCAAGAAAAATTATATGACAAATTTCGCTATATCAACCCCGCAAGTGGTGAGGACGGGTCGGCGTAGAGCTTTTTCGGCATCCTGCCACTTAAATAAGCGTCCCGGCCCGCTTTGACCGCATAGTTCATGGCGCGGGCCATTCGGACCGGGTCCTTGGCTTCGGCAATCGCGGTGTTCATCAGCACGGCATCACAGCCCAGCTCCATCGCCTGCGCCGCTTCGGACGCGGTCCCGACACCGGCATCCACCAGCACAGGCACATTGGCATTTTCAACAATGATCCGAATACCGACCGGGTTTTGTATACCAAGGCCAGAGCCAATCGGCGCGCCCAGCGGCATAATGGCGCAACAGCCGATATCTTCGAGTATTTTGGCCTGGATCGGGTCATCATTACAGTAAACCATAACCTGGAACCCTTCTTTGATCAGGATTTTTGCCGCGTCCACCGTTTCCGGCATGTTGGGGTAGAGGGTTTTCTGGTCACCCAGCACCTCCAGTTTGACCAGATCCCAGCCGCCCGCTTCACGGGCAAGCCGCAAGGTGCGCACCGCATCATCACCGGTAAAGCATCCGGCCGTGTTGGGAAGATAGGTATATTTTTTCGGGTCCAGATAATCGACAAGCATCGGCTGCCCCGGTTTTGAAATATTGACCCGGCGCACCGCAACGGTGACAATTTCCGCCCCCGATGCCTCAACCGCCCGTTTTGTTTCTTCAAAATCCTTATATTTGCCCGTACCCACGATCAGACGGGAACTATATTCCTTTCCCGCGATTATCAAATTATCCGTCATACTTATTAATTCCCTGGATTTCTTTCAAAATTTATTGTTCAGCCACCCCCGATGAAGTGAACAATTTCAAGATTATCCCCGTCTGCGACCTGTACCCTATGAAATGTGCTTTTTGGTACGATTTCACGGTTATGCTCAATCGCCACTTTGTCCTGTTCAATGTCAAGTTTCATCAGAAGCTCATCGAGACTAAGGGTCGATTCAAATTTTAGCGCATCGCCGTTTATCGTTACATTTATCATTATAATAGCCTTAAATTGATAATGACTGTTTTCAAATTACAATTATAGTATTATATACATATCTAATGATAATAAGTCAGTAGAGAATTATGACAAAATCAATATTGGTGATCAATGGTCCAAATTTAAACCTTTTGGGCACGCGTGAACCAGAAATATATGGCGCAGAGACTCTCGCCGATATCAAAGATAGAATGACTGAAAAAGCGGCATCGCTTGATCTTGAGGTGGATTTCCGCCAATCCAATATAGAAGGGGAAAT
>Ga0116152_10002276_pt1 | contig 15632 bp, 12 predicted proteins | sample AD_UKC119_MetaG_FD_89894 | JGI IMG/M metagenome (GOLD analysis project Ga0116152, IMG submission 89894) | Active sludge microbial communities of municipal wastewater-treating anaerobic digesters from Hong Kong - AD_UKC119_MetaG | ecosystem: Engineered > Bioreactor > Anaerobic > Digestate... | reverse complement strand
CTTCAAACTTCCTTGCTCCTTGTTCATGATTCACGAATGTGTCTTCCCTTCATCCTTCAAACTTCCTTGCTCCTTGTTCATGATTCACGAATGTGTCTTCCCTTCATCCTTCAAACTTCCTTGTTCCTTGTTCATGATTCACTACCTTTGCAAAAAATCTCGCAGTGAATTATCTTTCCATTGAAAATCTGACCAAGTCCTACGGCGAAAAGCTGTTGTTCCAGAATATTTCCTTTGGCATCGACGAAGGTCAGAAAGTCGCACTCATTGCGGGAAACGGAACAGGTAAAAGCACTCTGCTCAATATCATTATGGGTCTCGATATTCCCGATTCAGGCACGGTGACCATGCGCAACGATATCCGCGTGGCATATCTGCCTCAGGCACCTCAGTTCGATCCAGAGCTGAGTATTCTTGATGTGGTACTCACGACGGACAATCTGTATGTGAAAGCTACCCGTGAATATGAGCTTGCTGTAGAACTTGTCAATCACGATCCTTCTGTTTTCAATCAGCGACTCCTGAGCGAGGCCACCACGCAGATGGATGCACTTGCTGCCTGGGATTACGATTCGCGGGTGAAAGAAGTGTTGAGCCGATTGCGCATTGGCGATCTGAATCGCAAAATGGGAACACTGTCGGGCGGGCAGGTCCGCAAAGCCGCACTGGCACGCGTTCTTATTGATGAAACAAATTTTGTGATTCTTGATGAGCCCACCAACCATCTCGATATTGATATGATTGAATGGCTCGAGGAATTTCTTCAGAAGCAGAAAATGGCGCTGTTGCTGGTCACGCACGACCGATATTTTCTCGACAATGTATGCGATGAAATTTTTGAACTCGACAATTGCAGCATGTATCAATACGATGGTGGCTATGCCTATTTTGTTGAGAAAAAAGCGGAGCGCGAAGCGTCCGAACGTCTCGAAACAGAAAAGGCACGCAACATATACCGCACCGAACTCGAGTGGATGCGACGCATGCCAAAAGCACGTACACATAAATCAAAGTCGCGCATTGAATCTTTCTATGAGCTGGAAATAAAGGCCAAACGCTGCCTTGACGATGTCCGCCCAGAATTTCAGGTGAAAGAAAGAAGGATGGGAAAGAACATTCTGGAGATCAATAATATTCATAAATCGTATGAGCCGGTCGGTGCCGTGATTGATGATTTCAGCCATATTTTCAAACGAGGCGAACGTGTTGGGGTGGTGGGTCCGAACGGTTCAGGAAAAACAACACTTTTTAAAATCATCATGGGCGAAGAACGCCCTGATCTGGGAAGTCTCAAAACAGGCCAGACCATTGTCTTCGGATATTTTTCGCAGATGAATCCCGACATTAAGGAAGGAAAAAGAGTGATTGAAGTGGTGAAGGATGTAGCCGAAGAAATTGTAATGGGAAACGCCCCTTCGGTGTCTGCATCGCAGTTTCTGCATTATTTTGGATTCGACCATAATACACAATATAATTACTATTCAAATCTGAGTGGTGGCGAAAAACGAAGACTGCATCTGTGTCTTACACTGATTAAAAATCCGAATTTTCTTATTCTCGATGAGCCCACTAACGATTTAGACATTGACACCTTGAATGTACTCGAAGAATTTCTCATTGGTTATCCCGGTTGTTTATTAGTAGCTACTCATGATCGTGCATTTCTTGATAAAATTGCTGATCATATTTTTGTCTTTGAAGGCAATGGAAAAGTGAAGGATTGTTATTCCAATTACAGCGCCTACCGTCTGCAGAAACTGAAAGAGGAAAACCTTGAAAAGGTTGCTGCAAAACCTGAGGAGAAACCAATTAAACCCAAGGCGCAATCGAATAAACCAACATTCAGGCAGAAACAGGAATACGAAAAACTGACAACAGAAATTGCTGCTCTTGAAAAAGAAAAAGCTGCATTGCTTGAATTCATGAACAGTGGAAACGACGACCCAAAGAAGCTTACAGAAGCATCGACCAAATACTCCGACATCACAAACCGGCTCGAAGAACTTGAATTGCGCTGGCTCGAATTGAGTGAACTGTTTTAATGTGCTGATGTGCTAATTTGAAAATTTGAAAATGATTTTTATCACCCTTGTCACCCTGTCACTTTGTAACGACTGTAACGACTGTAACGCGTAACGATTGTAACGTCTGTATAGCGTAACGCTTGTAACAATTGATATTTAACAGCTTTAAGAAAATGAAGACATTTGTTTTGTAATTTTACATTTCAACTCAACTGCCATGACAAATATATATCCCGACACCCTGCAATTCCTGCGCGAAGTAAAAGAAAATAACAACCGCGAATGGTTTGCCCCGCAGAAACATCGTTATGTCGCGGCGCGTGAGAACATTGGAAAATGGCTTGGAGAGCTGATTGCAATGATGAAGCAATCCGACGACCGGATACTTACAAACCCGCCGCGTGGTGTTGGCCGAATCTATCGCGACATTCGCTTTTCGCCAGACAAAACGCCGTATCGCACCTATCTCGGGGCTATGGTTTTTCGTGCCCCGGAGGACCGCAACTGTGAGTTTTATATTCATTTTGAGCCCGGAAATATTTTTGCAGGCGGAGGTATCTACATGCCCGATTCGGCGCAATTAAAGCTGATCCGCGATGATATGGCCTACAGCACCAAAGAGCTTGAAAAAATTGTAAAGAAACCGGATTTTAAAAAATATTTCGGCGAAGTTTCAGGCGAAAAACTACAACGCGCACCCAAAGGATTTTCACCGGAGCATCCGGCCATTGAATGGCTGCGTTTCAAGCAGTTTCTGGTGCTTCGTTCTTTTAATGACAGACAGGTTTTGCAGAAAAATTTCCAGGAGGAAGTGTATAAAACATTCCAGGCTGCCCGCCCTTTCTTTGATCACATTGACCGCGCATTGAATTTTAAAGAGTGAATTGACTTTATAATTTTATTTGGTTGTTGAATACTTGATTTCACCCTTTTGTATTCGTATCTTTATAGATATTGTCGAAACTGATAAAAACAGCAACCATGGACATTCATGACTGCATACGATTCGCCAATGAAAATCCGCTTTGTATTCTGGCTACTGCCGAAGGAAAACAGCCGAGGGTGAGGGCAATGGATATGTGGTTTGCCGATGAAACCGGTTTTTATTTTCAGACCAGCACCATTAAGGAAATCCCAAGTCAGCTGATGGGTAATCCAAAAGTTGAAGTCTGTTTCATCCGGAACAAAACAAATCCTTTACTCATGCTGCGGATTGCCGGCGAAGCTGAAATTATTCTGGATCCGGCTTACAAAAACAAGGTGATGGAGGATAAGCCGCACTTGCAGGCATTCGTTTCGAGACCTGAAAGTCCGAAAATTGTGCTCTTTCGCATCACGCATGGTGAAGCCCATTTCTGGAGCGAAGAAATCAATCTGAGGCCAAAGGATTTTATTGAATTCTGAAGTGTAAATTGAGTTATTTGCGGTTTGGCGTGTCCAAAATCTACTTTGACAGCCAGTTTGAAATAATGTTTTTCCCTTCAGGTGTCATAATTGACTCCGGATGAAACTGCACTCCGTGAATGTCGTATTTTCGGTGTTGCAGTGCCATGATGATTCCTTTTTCAGAAATGGCAGTCACTTCGAGATTGGATGGAAAATGAGTTTCAGACACAGCCCACGAATGATACAAACCCGCATCAAATCCATCGTTCAGCCCATTCAATAAACGACAATTGCGGTTGAGTATTTTTACTTTTGCAGTAACTCCGTGATACACGGGTGTGACCTGACCCAACTCTGCTCCAAATGAACAAGCAATGGCCTGATGTCCGAGACATACCCCCAGAATCGGTTTTTCAGGCGCATAACGCAGTATGATTTCGCGCATCAGTGGCCGATCCGAAGGTAATCCGGGGCCGGGTGAAAATAAAATTTTTGAATAAGGCGCAACGTCCTCCAATTGCAATGCATCGACAGGAATTACATCGACTTCAATACCATTAAACGAGCGCAGCAAATGCACCAGATTGAAAGTGAAAGAATCGTGATTGTCGATCAGGAGAATTTTCAAAGCCGGGAAATTTTTACTTTTGCAAAAGTACAATGAAAAAGGAAGACGCGCAAAATAGCATGAATAGACTGGGGCAGAAGGGCATTCCGTTTCTGTTTGTGCTGGATTACGCTCTGTCGGAGTGTCTCGTAATTCCATTGAGCGAAATAGATCCGTCTGAAATCATGTACAATTTGCAGGGAAAATCCAACGAAAATGTTGTTGTAGAAATTCCGGATAAAATTGAATTTTCCAAAACGCCTGTTTCTTTTATCGCATATCAGAAAAGATTCGACATTGTTTTTCGAAATATTCAGCACGGGAACTCATATCTGACAAATCTTACCCAGCCCACGCAGGTAAGCACCAATCTGTCATTGCAACAGCTTTATTGTGTTGGCAACGCTAAGTTTAAACTGTATTTCAAAAATCAGTTTGCCGTTTTTTCTCCAGAGCCGTTTGTGAAAATTTCACAGGGCAAAATATTTTCCTACCCAATGAAAGGCACCATTGATGAGGATATTGACAATGCAGCTGATATTTTAAAAAATGATTTCAAGGAAAAAGCAGAGCATAACACCATTGTCGATTTGATCCGAAACGATCTGAGCATGGTTGCCAAAAACGTGACAGTGAAACGATTTCAATACATTGAAAAAATCTCAACCAACTATAAAACTCTGCTTCAGATGAGTTCCGAAATCTGTGGAGATTTGCCCGACGATTATCTGAATCACCTTGGAGATATACTTTTTAAGCTGCTTCCGGCGGGCAGCATCACCGGAGCACCGAAAGAAAAAACCTGTGAAATCATTCACGAAGCTGAAGGATACGAGCGGGAATTTTTCACCGGAGTCTTTGGCGTTTTCGATGGTAACATGCTTGAAAGTGCTGTCATGATCCGCTTTTTCGAAAACACACCCGATGGTTTGATTTATAAAAGCGGGGGAGGAATCACCTGCTTCAGCCAGGCTGAGAAAGAGTATCAGGAGCTTATTGATAAAGTTTATATTCCGCGCAACTGAGTTTCCGCTATGCGAAGTATATACTTCGCATAGCGACGTCCTTCGCAATTATTATTCATTACTAATGTAACCTTTTGTTCATTTGTAATGTATAATATTGTACATTTGCAATAAACACATTAAGTATGTTGTTAAAATCAATTATTACCCAGATAGCAGAACAGCAACAAATTGCAATGCGTTCAGCTCCAAATCCCTTCCGGCGTGAGGCTCTTTCTGCGCTTCATCCCCTGCAAAGTCATGCACAGATTATAGCCGGAATCAGACGATGCGGGAAAAGCACCTTTATGCAGCATTATCTGAAAATTAACCATCGCGGAGCGTTTTTTCTTAATTTCGAAGATCCCCGCATGTCGTATTTCGACATGAATGATTGGCAACGACTTGACGAGGTTATTGCTGACACAGGTAAAAAAGTTCTTTTCTTTGACGAAATCCAATACATGCCTGAATGGGAAAGGTTTGTACGAAAAAAACTCGATGAAAAGTTTCAGGTATTTATTACCGGATCCAATGCGTCACAGCTCCATTCCGAGCTGGGAACAAAATTAACCGGGCGCCACCTTGACTACACCTTATTTCCATTTTCTTTCCGTGAATTTGCGAAATATCGAAAACTGAAACCATCAGCGGATAGTGTATTGGATTACATGGAAACCGGTGGCTTTCCCGAGTTTCTTATATCAGGGAAAACAGAAATTCTTTCTCAGCTTTTCAGTGACATTCTGATGCGAGATGTGGCATTGCGCTACGGTTTACGAGACCTGAAATCACTCCAGCAACTGGCCCTGTTCCTGATCTCCAACACCGGAAACAGAATTACAGCAAACAAACTGAAAAACACATTCAACATAAGTTCTACGGTAACAATGATTGAGTACCTGTCTCATCTGGAATCTGTTTTCCTTTTCTTTTTTGTTCCTCGCTTCAGTTATTCATTGAAAGTACAGAATCAGAATGCAAAAAAAGTATACACGATTGATACAGGACTTATAAAGGCTAATACAGTTTCATTCAGTAAAGACCTGGGCAATCTTTTCGAAAACATGGTGTTTCTGCATCTGCGGCGAAAACATGAGCATATTTTTTATTATTCCGAAAAACAGGAATGTGACTTCGTTGTGGTCGAAAAAAATCATCCTGAATTTCTGATTCAGGCTTGTTATGAGCTTAATGCCGATAATCTGGAACGCGAAACAGGTGGCCTGTTTGAAGCAATGTCCTGTTTTGGTTTAAAAAAAGGTACGATCGTTACACTAAATCAAAAAGACAGCTTTAAACAAAACGGACAAATCATCAACGCAATTCCTGCGCATGAATTTCTGTCGCTGTAAGGCTGTAACTCCGCTATGCGAAGTCGTTCACAAAAACAACATTCCATCGTCCGCCAGCCTGGCGCTGAGTCTGGCGATATGGCGGACATGGAACCGTTGTTTTTGCCTTGCCCCGACGGTTCCATGTTCCCGTAGTCCGGCACCCCTCGAAGAGTTTGAAACTCTTCGAGGGGTTATACCCGCCGCAACGATGGAATGTCGGGGCAACTTCGCACAGCGACGTCCTTCGCAGAAATTTCTTATTTTAGCGCATTAAATCATGCCTATGCTTCGCATTACATTTCTTCTGCTGTTTCTCAGCGTCGTTCCGGCCTTTGCCTGCACCAATCTGATCATTACCAAAGGCGCATCGAAAGACGGTTCGGTGATGATTACCTATGCAGCCGATTCGCACCGGCGCTACGGATATTTATTTCATTATCCGGCGGCTGATCACAAGCCGGGCGATATGGTCGACCTCTTTCATTATGAGACCGGAAAACTGCTCGGACAAATTCCCGAAGTAGCACATACCTACAACGTAGTCGGACTCATGAATGAGCATCAGGTGGCCATAGGCGAAACAACCTTCGGCGGACTTGAACAATTGCAGTCGCAACCCGATGCCTTACCTGATTATGGTTCGCTGATAAAACTTGCGTTGCAACGCGCCAAAACAGCACGCGAAGCCATTATGATCATTGCCGAACTTGTTGAAAAATATGGGTATGCCAGTAGCGGAGAATCGTTTTCGATCAGCGATAAAAACGAAGCATGGATCATGGAAATTATCGGAAAAGGTACCTACGAAAAAGGCGCCGTGTGGGTCGCCATGCGCATTCCCGACGGGTATGTGTCGGCACACGCCAATCAGGCTCGTATCACTACTTTTCCTTTTCAAAAGAAAAACGACTGGAAAAATCTGAAACAGGAAGTCTATCACAGCCCCGATGTAATCTCGTTTGCAAAGGCTCATGACTTCTATAAGGGAACAGATGCGGCTTTCAGCTTTTCGGATGTGTATAATCCGATCACTTTTGATGGTTCGCGTTTCTGCGATGCACGTGTGTGGGCTTTCTTTCGCAAGGTGAATGAAGGTGTTCGAAGCAACACATCGTTTACACAATATGCTTGTGGTCAACTCGTATATGCTAAAACTTTTGCAGATGGATCTGCAAATACAAATAATTTCTGCACCAACCGTCTTCCGCTTTGGGTCAAGCCCGATGAGTTGATTGATATACAATTGGTGATGGCCACCATGCGCGATCATTTCGAAGACACTCCCCTCGACATGCGCGATGGAATTGGTGCCGGCCCCTGGCATTGTCCCTATCGCTGGCGTCCTATGACTTTTGAAATCGACAGCATTGAATATGTGCACGAACGTGCGATTGCAACGCAGCAAACTGGTTACAGTTTTGTTGCCCAGAGCCGCTCCTGGCTTGATGATGTTGTCGGTGGAATTTATTGGTTCGGTGTCGATGATGCCGATGGATGTGTGTATGCACCTATGTATGCCAGTATTTCCGAGATTCCTTCCTCGTACGCTTTCGGCACCGGATCTATGATTGAGTGGAACGACAACAGCGCATTCTGGATTTTTAATCTCGTCACCAACTGGTGTTACACGCGCTACGACCTGATTCATCCTGAGATTGAAGTCTATCAGAAAGAACTCGAAAACGGATATCTTGCCAGAATCGCCGACATCGATGCTGCTGCAATCGCGCTGTTGAAGAGCGATCCCGAAGCTGCACGGAAATATTTAACCGAATACAGCTGCACCACCGGCAACAAATTAGTGCAGGACTGGCGTGTGTTTTTTCAATATCTGTTTATGAAATATATGGATGGCAATGTGAAGGAATCAGATAATCACAAGCTGTTGGATAATGGAAACAGTAAAGGTATTCCGAAAAAAATCACCTACCCTGGCTATGGCGAAGACTGGCTCCGCCTGATGATGATGAACAGCGGCATGAGATACACAATGCCTGTGAAGAAGTAGAAAGTTATGAAGTTTGTAAAGTTCATAAAGGCGCTTTGGCCATCCGCCGCGGCCATAAAACGTTTACTACAAAAATATAATCCAGAATTCCTTTGAAGCGGCTCTGGAGGAGCCGAACAAAAATAGCCATGGGCGTTAGCCCCAGGCACAAAGCCCACGCGAAGCTCCTTTGAAAACAAAAATCAACCGTTGTAAAACGCGCTTCCCGCTAAGCGAACGAATTAAATGTAAAAAGGCGTTGTGGTCAGCTGCTAACGCAGACAGAACACTCTCTCCAATAGTGAGCGGCGAGCTTTTGCGCTCTTTACAAAAGTTTGTTGTTTTCTTTTATTTTAGTTGTCAGGAAGCTTATAAATAATGAATATTGTAATGAGGCATGGATTTGTTTTTGGCAATTTGAGCGGTAAAAGGTTGCTTTTTGTTTTAAAATTTTTTCAGTTAATGTATATATTAGTATATTTGCAAAACTAAATTAACAAAATGAAAACACTGATTTCTGCTTTTATTCTTTTCTTTTTTACCTCAACAATGCTGTTTTCGCAAGTAAGCACTGCTGAAAAGTCCGTAAACAATGAAAAGAAATTTTTTCCGGCTAAAGCCGATCCAAAAACAAAAGGACCCAACGAAAAAGTATTTTGCTTTCCGTTTGGTGCTTACAGCAATGTGCCAACAGGGCCTTCGTATTTTTATCTGAGTAATCCGGATAGTATTTATCTGATTGATTCGGCAAATACGGAAATTTATGCCGCTACCTGGGGAAATGACACCTGGTACGGTGCAGATTATTCCAATATGACATTGGTCAACATTGACACAGCTACTGGAGCTATAACCACAATTGGCTCCATGGGCGTGGTTATGAATGGCCTTGCTTATGATCCTGTTTCGGATTTGTTATATGGTGTTTCTTCGACAGGTTTGTATAGTATCGATACATTAACCGGAACTGTAACATTAATCGGCGAAGCCAATGTTGCATCTTCTACTTTTATTAATCTCGCTTGTTCTCCTTCGGGAAAATTATACTCTGTGAATATGAATGATGACATTCTTTATTCAATGGATAAAACGACAGGAGCTGCTACCGCTATTGGCTCAGGAATTGGTTTGGCATTGAGTTATGCACAGGATATGGAATACGATTACAACAACAATACGTTGTATCTGGCTGCATATATAGGATCAGGTGCTGGTGGTCTGTATGTTGTCGATACATTGACGGGAACAGTATCAACCTGTCTTGGAGGTTTTAACAACGCCGAAGTTTGCGGCATGGCTATTCCTTTATACACCATATCAACTTATAGTGTTGATTTTAGTGTTTTAAATGGTCATGGTTCACTTTCAGCAAGTGCAAACGGTTTGGCTATTTCTTCAGGTGATTTTATTACCGAAGGTGATTCTGTTGAATTCATTGCTGTTCCTGATTCAGGTTATGTGGTGAAAGAATGGATTTATAATTCTGCTTTTATCAGTGGAAATACTACAAACAATTTTTCTATTGATGGTTTAATTGAAAATGCTGTTGTTACGGTAGAATTTGTATCGACTGCTGGGTTAACTGATTTTGATAAAAATGAGTTTCTGGTTTTCCCAAACCCGGCTATTGATTTTATCAGCATTAACGTAGAAGAGAATTGTGTGATGAACCTTTGGACAGCTGCGGGAAGTCTTGTAATTTCAAGGGTTTTGCAGCCGGGTAACCAATCCCTGAATGTGTCTGATCTGCCAGAAGGTGTTTATTACATAACACTTACTGGTGATGATATTAAACGTGCAACGTTTGTCGTCGAATAGAATGATTCAATATTTAATTAGCCGGTTCTGAAAAGTTCCGGCTTTTTTATTTCAATACATGTTGAATTGTCAAAAAACATTTTTAGTAGCTCGTGTCATCTCGCGTTTTCCGCCAAAGCCCGGGAGTTTTTCGATGCTCAGGCCGCAGGCTTTCATGGTGCGGCGCACTTCGCCTTTGGCGACATAGGTTACCAGCACAGCGCCGGGTTTCATGGCCGCCGCGATTTTCTGAAAAACATCCATCGTCCACATCTCAGGCTGGACGCCGGGAGAGAAGGCATCGAAAAAAATCACGTCGAAATAATTATTTTCAAATTCAATTTCCTGTATCCGTTTTTCGAAATAATGAAAAATAAAATACGGACCAATGTGTACTTCGTTATCTCTGGATGCCGCGTGAATGGCCGGAATCACTTCATTCATGCGTGTGCTTTCCGATACCTTCGAATAATTCAGCTGCATCATATCTTCGGTGCTGATGGGATAAGGCTCTACTGCAAAATAGTTGAGTTGTATCTGATTTTCTTCGGCGGCCACTAAAGCCAGTGCAGCGTTCAGCCCTGTACCCAGGCCGACTTCGAGTACATTGAGTTTTTTATTCTCAATTATTTTCGGTTTCAGTCCGGCCTCGATGAAAACATGCCTACTTTCGGCCACAGCGCCATGGATGGAATGATAATGTTCGTTTAGCTCCGGTATAAACAATGTGTGCGAGCCATCCTCGGTAATAATGAGTTTTTTTGTTTTCATCGGTTGTAAAGAATTTCGAGATCCTTGATGCTGTCAGATAGTATTACGGTTCCGATATGTTGTAGTGTTGGATAAGAATATGCAGAAATATTTTTCCCTTCGGAAAGATAGATGATGTTATCTGGTTCATCATACACAATTTCTCCGGATGTGCTTCCACTGCCTGTTTCAGCGTATGAGTTATTATCAAAAGAGTAAAGCAGAAAACCATTACTGTGGCAAATCAGAAATTTGTCATCGTCTATTTGTGTAACGCTTTGAATGGTCCCTGCAGGAAGATTTTTGATGTGTGTTATTACCATTGTATAGGTGTTGAATGCTTTGACGCTTGGTTGTAAAGCATCATTGCAGAAAAGCACTACGTCGTTTCCTGAAGCACGGTAAAAATTCACGATTTCATAATTCACAAAAATCATATCCTTTAATAGTCCGGAAAATTCATAAATGGCTCCTGCACAGTATTCGGTTCCTGTATAGTATTCGAGCACTGAAAGCAGATACAATCCGTCGTAGGATACTTTGTGCAGTCTGAAATTTTCGATGGAATAGACAAATTTCAGGTTCCCGTTTCCAAAATATCCTTCTATGCGTCCGTCGTAGTAACCAACAACCAGCAGATTATTACCCCAGTATAGTGATTCAAAATAAGGAAATGGCGGATTAATAATTGCATTGACCTGATGAAGGATGTTGCCATCTGATGCATCAAGGGAATACAGATTTCCTTCGTATAAACCCATGGAATAAATCAGTTGATCCTGGCTGTTGACGGCCCCTTCCTGAAAGTCATCAGGGAGCTGTTTAAACAATGTGTAATTCAACAGACTATCTACTTTGAAGATTTTTACATGATCATTGGCTGTTTCATGACAAAATGCAAAAAGGGCTTTGCTCTCTTTGGGAATTCCGCTTATTGTCAGCTTGATAAAACGGTTGCCAGAAGCATATTCATTTCCCGCTTCAATAAACAGGTAGTGTGTGCCCGATAACAGGTTGTTGTTTGAAATGATATATTCTGTGTTCAGATTATAGTTTGTGGTGTTTGGATAAATGGTTGTGGCCGGGCATGATTGGATATAGGTAGATGTCAGTAAAACAATTTTGATGTATGTAATGGGAATGGCTGAAGAAATGGATCCTTTTACCTGAAGGGTATCTCCGGTTTGAGCCATGCCGTTTTCTGACGGTGAGAACATTTGAATGAAAGGGGGCTCATATGTTTCTTCGCGGCATGAAGAAACAAAAATCAGGGTAAGCAGAAATAAAATAGGCCATTTGTAACGCATTGTCGGATTTTGTTTATAAATTTAGCACGAAAAAATTTAAAACACCCTGTTATGGAAGAATATTTTTCTCATATTCTGTTTCTTGACATAGAAACGGTTCCCGCCATGCCCTCATACAATAAGCTTAGCGACCGCATGAAGCACCTGTGGGACAAAAAAGCCGAAAGCATGAAGCGGGCTGAAAACGATACGCCTGAGACTCTGTATGAAAAGGCCGGTATTTTTGCGGAATTCGGAAAAATCATCTGCATTTCCACGGGTGTCATAGCTGGCGGAAAGGCGCATATCAAAAGCTTTTTCGGACATGATGAAAAAGAATTACTGAATGAGTTTGCCGATTATCTGCGCGACCTTCCATCGCGCGGGGTGCGGCTTTTATGTGCACACAACGGAAAGGAATTTGACTTCCCGTGGATTTGCCGCCGTATGATGATCAACGGAATCCGCATACCGGATATGCTGAATATTCAGGGAAAGAAGCCCTGGGAAATTGCGCATATCGACACCATGGAATTGTGGAAATTCGGTGATTACAAAAATTTCACTTCGCTTGATCTGCTCACGGAACTATTCGATATTCCAACACCTAAGGATGATATCAATGGTGCCGATGTTGCCCGCGTGTATTACGAAGAAGACGATCTGATCCGCATTATGCAGTATTGTCAGAAAGATGTTGTTGCGCTGATTCAGTTGCTGCGCCGGCTAAATTACATGCCCTTGATTCCGGAAGTGAATGTGATGTATGGCGCATAAGGCATGCGGTAATAGAAATTATTGCCACAAGGACACTAAGTCACTAAAAAATATTTAAAGCCTTTGTGCCTCTGAGGCATCATTTGCTTCAACACCGAATCAAGGTTCACCGCTGGCCTGCCTGACTGCCTGTTGCAGTTGAAATTGCAGACAGGTGAAGATTGATTCTATTGGCGTTTATAAGACTTGCTGTTAAATTGAAATTCTATTGCGTTAATATGCGTGAACATGTCTGCCTGCTGGCGGATTCGCGGAGAAAATATTTAGTGTCTGTGTGCCTTTGTGGCAAATCCATAGAAACATCGAGGACGAAAAAGTGGAAGTGCGGCAATGGTTTTCCAGTATATCCCAGTTATATTATATAAGCCGAATCTTTGTCTCAGAAAGGGAATTGGAACGCCATTTAATATTTAGTGTCTTTGTGCATTCGTGGCAAATCCATAGAAGCTAAAACCGTATTTCGAGCGCAAGTTCAAACATGCGTCTGATATCGCCGTTTTTATCCCAGTATTCGGCGCCAAGAACCAGTTTGTTTTTGAGAAAACGATATGCTATACCCGTATTGATGCGTGTCAGAGAAAATTCGTTTTCAGATTTGAAAGAATCATAGCGACCTACAACAGAAAATTTTGTCTGAGGAATTTTGAATTCTCCGAACAAAGCGTACCCTGAATTTTTGTATGAGTTGAATAATGTGTCAGTATACAACCCTGCATAATCGCCAACACCGCTGTAATACTGTGCCATGAAAACATGGTATTTGCTTTCGGATGAAAGGTAAATCACATTCATATTAAAGTCTGCGTCATTTGCAATATTCGCTTTGCCATTGGCATAGGCGTAGCCGAATTGCAGTCCCGGCATGAAAGCGGGCAGGGGTCGTAGTGTCAGACGTGCTTCAAATGTTTTATTGTTGTTGCGCTCAACATCGTGATAACCACCACCGTTGTACAAACCAAATGAAAAACTGCCGTATTTTCCGGGATAAGCAGCATTGACTTCTTTCTGATATTGCTTGTCAATCTCGCCACCAATCAGCCCTTCATAAATAAATCCGAAATCAGCGGAGCTAAGCACATTTGTTTTTTCAAGAAACATGGGGCCCATGACACGGTAAGAATTGATCTTTTGCTCAAACTCAATCCATGGACGCGGCACCATTCCTATCGAAAACGACCCCTGCTGAAATTTCGGAAGAAAGTGTATTTTCTGCTGCAGGTATAAATATTTCAGTCGCATTTCGACATTTCCTGCATCGTCACCTTCTGTATCGAGTGTGATATCCTGCGTGTAGCGCGCCGTGAGATTCTCCGTCAAATGACTTTCAATGGTGAAATAGCCGCGCTTGAGCTCAATCTGATACAATGAGTCATGATTCTCGTAATTGCCGGAAATGAACCATTGGCCTGAGATTTCTGTGTTTTTTAAAAACGATTTTGCAGGCTTTATGGTATCCTGTGCCATCAGATTTGCTGGCGCAAGTGCTGCGGCAAAAAGCAGAAAGATTACTAATGATTTATTCATACAGGATTAATTTTCGGCAAACATATCAAACCAATGTTAATTCAATGTTACCGAAACGATACCAAATCGCCTTTATTGGTAACCTTTAGTTGTTATGAAAAAAAATCATTTACAAGTATACAGGCAATGACCGGTTAATATTGAAGAAACCGCATCAAATCATTGATGAAATTGCAATCTGAAACCAACGAAAAAAATAACTACTTTTGCAAAAAACAGATTGGAAATAATGGCGGGAAATACTTATTGTGTAATAATGGCAGGGGGTCTCGGAACACGTTTCTGGCCCATGAGTCGTACATTGAAGCCCAAACAGTTTATCGACGTGCTTGGTATGGGCAAAACATTGATTCAGCTTACGTTTGACCGACTGCTGAAAATTTGTCCGGCTGAGAATATTCTAGTAGTGACGAATGAAAATTATGTTGAGCTGGTGAAAAAACAGCTGCCATTAATAAATCCAGGCAATGTACTGTCTGAACCATCCAGGCGAAATACGGCTCCATGTATTGCCTATGCTGCATACAGAATAAACTCCTTCGATCCGGATGCAACAATGATTGTTTGCCCATCCGATCACATAATTTTTGACGAGGATGCATTCATTGAACATCTCAGATCAGCTACTGTTGCATCGCAGAAAAACAACTGGCTGATGACGCTGGGTATCATGCCAACACGTCCTGATACCGGATACGGGTACATTCAGTTCCTCGACGGCCAAAAGGTGGAGGGTGATTCAAGAATTAAAAAAGTAAAAACCTTTACAGAAAAACCGCAGCTGGAGCTGGCAAAGGAATTCATTAAAAGTGGTGATTTTCTCTGGAACAGTGGTATTTTTATCTGGACAACCAAAAGCATCATCGATGCTTTGCAGAAACATGTTCCTGATATGAGTGCCTTGTTTGCAAAGGGAAATAAAATCTATCGCACCGTTGATGAAGCTGACTTTATTTTTCAGACATATATGCTTTGCAAAAACATTTCCATTGACTACGCAATAATGGAAAAAGCATCGAATGTGTATGTTGTTGCTTCCGATTTCGGATGGAGCGATCTTGGCACCTGGGGCTCGCTTTACGAAAACCGGCAGCGCGATCAGAACGGAAATGCCATTGTCGGTAAAAATGTGATGATGTACGATTCGAAAAAT
>Ga0116152_10002274_pt1 | contig 15639 bp, 12 predicted proteins | sample AD_UKC119_MetaG_FD_89894 | JGI IMG/M metagenome (GOLD analysis project Ga0116152, IMG submission 89894) | Active sludge microbial communities of municipal wastewater-treating anaerobic digesters from Hong Kong - AD_UKC119_MetaG | ecosystem: Engineered > Bioreactor > Anaerobic > Digestate... | reverse complement strand
TAAGAAAAATACCAAGCGTAGTGTAAAACCTGCACCATTAAAGGCCTCAGCATTAGATCACGGGCGGGTACCCCCACAGGCGATCGAAATTGAAGAAGTCATTCTCGGTGCATTGATGCTTGAACAGAATGCTCTGAATACTGTTATTGATATTATTCAACTTGATTCATTTTATAAGGAAGCTCATCGTTATATTTTTGAGGCCATTCAGTCTTTGTTTGCCCGAAGTTCTCCCATCGATATGCTTACTGTTATCGAAGAGTTGAAAAAACAAGGAAAGCTTGAACTTGTTGGGGGCGCTTATTATATTACATACCTGACCAATCGTGTGGTTTCAAGTGCCAATATTGAATATCATGCCCGCATTGTTGCACAGAAATATATTCAGCGCCGTTTGATTGAAATTTCCACCGAAATCATCAATGATTCGTTTGAAGAAAGTACCGACGTGTTCGATTTGCTCGATAGTGCCGAAGACAAACTTTTTAAAATCAATGAAGAGAATTTAAGACGCAAAACCAACGGCATGGCTCAGTTGCTGCGCTCAGCCAGAGAAATGGTTGAATCGGCTTCGAAAAACGAAAACTCTCTTTCCGGTGTGCCAAGCGGTTTTAAATCGCTCGATGCTGTTACAGCCGGCTGGCAGCGCTCTGATCTGATTATTATTGCTGCCCGCCCGGGTATGGGTAAAACCGCATTTGTGCTTTCTATGGCACGCAATATGGCCATGATCAACGAAGTGCCGGTGGCTTTGTTTTCACTTGAAATGAGCGCCATTCAGCTTGTGATGCGTTTGATCGCTTCCGAAGCACGCATCAGCAGCGAGCGTTTGCGAACCGGCAAGCTTACAGCGCAGGAATGGAAAAGTCTGAATGATAACATGGACAATCTGTCCAAAGCAAAATTATATCTCGACGATACACCGGCACTCTCCGTATTTGAACTGCGCGCCAAGGCCCGCCGACTGAAACAGCAATACGATATTCAGTGTGTCATTGTTGACTACCTGCAGCTCATGACTTCGAAGGTGGAGAAAAATGCCAACCGTGAAGTTGAAATTGCAACCATATCAAGATCATTGAAAGCACTGGCAAAAGAGTTGAATATTCCAGTCATTTGCTTGTCGCAGCTTAGTCGTGAAGTTGAAAAACGTCCTGGCAGCAAACGTCCGCAGTTGTCTGACCTTCGCGAATCCGGTGCCATTGAGCAGGATGCCGATATCGTTATGTTTATTTACCGTCCTGAATATTATTTTAAGGAAGATGATAAAAATACGGATATCGAAACCATTCGCAACAAAGCTGAATTGCTGATTGAAAAGCATCGTAACGGTCCGCTTACAACCATCAATCTGAAATTTCTCGGAGCTTATGCACGTTTTTATGAAGAAAATGACGAGGATTTTTCTCATGCCATCCGTATTCTTTCAGAAAGTGGTCAAACCAGCTCCGGAAGCTCTTTTACGGTTCAATCAAAAATGAATAATGATCATTCCGGTGATGATTTTTCCATCCGTAAAAGTGATCTCTGATTTTTGCATGATTATTGAAAAGCTTTTGTTCCAATGAAAACCCGATATTTTCTTGTTCTGTTTGTTTTGATTTTTTTACCGCGTTTAGCGGATGCTACACATTTGCTTATACCAATGGATCAGTCGCAGAAAAATCATTTAAAAGCTTATGGTATCACCTATTGGATTCTTGCTAATAATGAAGAAGCTGAATGGTTGCTCAATTACAGAGGCGGTAGTTTTATGTGTGGTTTTTCAAAAACCATTCAGGACGAATGCAATATCAGGGGCGTTTCGGTGGAGGTGATTTCAGATGCACAAGCCGCTTCAATTCGTGCAGAAATTGCCGATCCGTCTGTTAATATGGATATTATTCAACTTACCAAAGCTCCGAAAGTGGCTGTTTATGCACCTAAAACAAACCTGCCATGGGATGATGCGGTAACATTGGTGCTAACATATTCTGAAATTCCATATGAACAGATTTATGACGAAGAAGTTTTGAGCGGCGATTTGCCCAAATATGACTGGTTGCATTTGCATCATGAGGATTTTACCGGACAATATGGAAAATTCTGGGCTCATTATCAGAATACAGATTGGTATAAACAGGATGTGGCAGAATCGGAAAAATCGGCCAAAGCTCTTGGTTTTACTAAGGTGTCGCAAATGAAACTGGCAGTGGCCAAAAAAATTCGTGATTTTGTAGCTGGGGGAGGTTATCTCTTTTCCATGTGCAGTGCTCCGGATAGCTATGATATTGCGCTGGCAGCCGAAGGTGTTGATATCTGTGCTTCGCAGTTCGACGGCGACCCCATGGATCCGCAGGCACAAAGCAAACTCGACTTTTCTAAAACCTTTGCATTCGAAAATTTCAAAATCAGCACCAATCCATACGAATACGAGGTCTCAAATATTGATGTGTCTTTGTCGCGCAGAGCCATGAATCCGAGAGATGATTATTTTGCGCTGTTTGAATTTTCGGCTAAATGGGATCCGGTGCCAACCATGCTATGTCAAAACCATGAACGTATAATTAAAGGTTTTATGGGTCAAACAACGGCTTTTAATTCGGCCACACTGAAATCGTCGGTACTGGTGATGGGTGAATTCAAGGCCATTGGCGAAGCACGTTATATTCATGGCGAATATGCCAAAGGTACCTGGACTTTTCTGGGTGGACACGATCCTGAGGATTACCAGCATTTTGTGTATGATCCACCAACCGATCTTAATCTTTTTCCCAATTCACCCGGTTACCGTTTGATTTTAAATAATGTTTTATTCCCTGCTGCCAAAAAGAAACTGCAGAAAACTTAAGGCGGTTTTGTTTGTTTTTTGGCGATTGTCAGAATTTTCCCTGCGGTTGTTTTTTTGTTAAAAAGAGCGTTTTCAAAGTTAATTTTTGATTGCAGGACAAAGTTGCGTGCAACTTTTGGATTTTTTGAATTGTCATATTGCAGGATTTTTATACATTTGAAAAAAAAAGCACCATGAGAATTTTTACCTTTTTGATTTTGTTGATGATGGTTTTGGGCTCTTTTGCACAGTTGAGCATCGAGGGTTCACCCAAAAGTTTTAAGTCGTTCGGAACGCATTCGGTTGTTCCTTTTGTTGATTTGCAGAAACCCGATATGACTGTTGTGAATGCACAGGATGAGGCTGCAGATATGGCCGGAAAAGCTTACCGTAATGGAATTTTGCTGCAAACAGAAATTACTCCCGAAACCAGTGGTGTTTGGGATTATCTGCCCGATGGTTCTGCTATCTGGCGCGTAGGTGTGAAATCAGACAATGCCATTGCTCTTGGTTTGTATTTCAACGATTGGTATCTCACCCCTGGCATTGAGGTCTATGTTTATACTCCCGATAAATCTTTTGTTATCGGAGCATTTACTGAACTTAATAATATTGATCTGAGAACCATGGCAACTCAGGAAATTCCGGGTGATGAAGCCATCCTCGAAGTTTTTGTTCCGGATCGTGATCAGAAATTTGACCTTGCCCTCAATCAGGTTGCTTATTTTTACAGAGGATTGAATATTGTAAAAAATGTAAAAGCTTCGGATGATTGTGAGGTGAATGTTATCTGCAGTGAAGGCGATAACTGGCGCGACCAGATCAGAGGCGTTGCTAAAATAAGCATGATTCTTTCTGATGGAGCTTACATGTGTTCGGGTTCGTTGGTAAATAATATTGCTCAGGATTGTACGCCGTTCTTTCTGACAGCTGATCATTGTTCGGTTTCTCAGTCAGGAGTGGTTGTTACTGCTACTCAGCTTTCGCAATGGACTTTCCGCTTCAATTATCAGGCAACAACATGTACAGGATCAACTTCAGGTACATCAAAAGTTTATACCGGAGCGACCTATAAAGCATCTGATACTTATGGAGAAACAAGTACCGGTTCCGATTTTTTCCTTTGTCAGCTGAACAATACACCCGAAGCCACCTATAATCCATATTACAATGGATGGTCATACCTTAATACTGCCGGAACCAGTGGCGTAAGTATTCATCATCCGGCGGGCGATATCAAGAAAATCAGTACTTATACTGCAACTCTGATTAATTATACAACACATTGGGGTGTAACCTGGGTTACAACGACCAATGGTCACGGAGTTACAGAAGGTGGTTCTTCTGGCTCTCCCATTTTTGATCAGAATAAACGAGTTGTAGGTACACTCACCGGTGGTGCCTCGGCTTGCGAAGTTAATGGAGCCGGTTCCGGAACAGGTCCCGATGAAATGGATGTGTATGGTAAAATGAGTAAACATTGGACGGGTGTTGGAACTACTTCAGATAAGAATGTAAAATATTGGCTTGATCCCAATAATTTGTCGGGTGGAACACTTGCTGGTCGGAATTATTGTGTTGCTGGCCTCGATGATGTTGCTTATATCCGCGCCAATATTCATTTGTATCCCAACCCGGCAACCGATTATCTGAGCATTGATTTTTCGGATTACAATGTAGAAAACGGAACAATCGTCGTAACTGATATGCTTGGGAAAACCGTTACAGCACCGGTGAATGGTGACTTTACAGGAAGTGAAAGCATTGATGTGCGAGAACTTGAACCAGGTATGTATTTTCTGATGATTCAGTCACAAAGTACCAGTGTTTCGCTGCCTTTTGTAGTTGAATAATCAGAAGTATTAAAGTATTAGTTTTGTTGTGCGAAGATTTTTCTTCGCACAACTTATTTCTAAGCTATGGCATTTTATTCTCTCAGCGAAATTATTGACCTGCTCCGCAAACGCAGTCTGGTGGCCGAAGTTGGCGAAGAGGTCAGCCCGATTCTTGAAGCATCTGAAATTGCAGATCGGTTTGCCTCAGACGAAAAGTCGGGCAGGCCATTGTTGTTTTTGCAGAATGGGACAGCATTTCCGCTGCTCATGAATTTGTTTGCCAATAAAGAAATTACAGATGAATTATTAAACCTTACAGGTACAGAAGGATATTTTTCGCGTCTGCAGAATCTGTTGTCTATGATGGACTCAAAGCCGCGATTGTCGCGCAAAAGCATCCGGTCATTAATGGGTCTCCGAAAAACAGCTCCAAAAAAATTGCATCACAAAGGCGCATGCATGGCTGTTGTACAGCCGGCACCCGATTTGAATCTTCTGCCGGTTATTCAATGCTGGCCGTACGATGGTGGCCGTTTTCTGACACTCCCTATGGTGCATACGATTGATCCTGACACAGGAAAACAGAACACTGGAATGTACAGAATGCAGGTATTCGACGGCCAGTCAACGGGTATGCACTGGCATCGTCACAAGGGTGGGGCTGCTCATTTTGAGGCGTGGAAGAAAAAAGGGAAGCGGATGCCTGTAACTGTTACTCTTGGTGGAGATCCGGTGCTGACTTACGCTGCAACTGCCCCGCTGCCCGAAGGCATCAGCGAATATATGCTCGCTGGTTTTTTGAAAAACAAGAGGGTTCCTTTGGTGAAAAGTCACAACAGCGATATCTGGATTCCGGAATGCAGCGATTTTGTAATAGAAGGCTATATCGATCCTTCAGAGCCATTGCGAACCGAAGGTCCTTTCGGCGATCATACAGGTTTTTATTCACTGCCCGATGCGTATCCGGTATTTCACATCACTCGTATTTCACACCGCAAAAAGGCAGTGTATCCTGCTACATTGGTGGGCGTGCCACCAAAAGAAGATCAATTTCTTGGACATGCAACTTCGCAGATTTTCTTTCCATTGATTCAGAAAATATTTGCACCCGAGATTCTGGATTTGTACTTGCCTGTGGAGGGTGGATTTCATAACCTTGCGCTGGTGAAAATCCGGAAAAAATTTCCCGGTCAGGCCGTAAAAGTGATGCACGCTTTGTGGGGAGCCGGACAGATGATGTTTACCAAATGCATCATGGTTTTCAGCGAAGAGGTTGACATCCGGAACCCGCATGCAGTGCTTGATGCCATTGATAAGAATTTTAGTCCTGTGCAGGATTTACATATGTCAGCCGGCCCGTACGATGTGCTCGATCACGCAGCTCAATCCTTTTCTCATGGCGGAAAAGCGGGATTTGATTGTACGTTGAAAACAGAAGAAAGAAAGAATAGTCCGACCGGTAATACTGAAGATAAGTCAGATTCCATGCGGCTTTTCGGCAAGTCGATACATGTGATATTTTCAGATCACGCGGTGGCCGAAAGTGGAAATCTTTTTTTGAATTTGGCTGGCGGAGCTGCTCCCGTGCGAAAAGGAATTTATATAATCACTGACACTTGCATGAAAGAAGCTCCGGATAATATTCTGCTGTGGTATGTGCTGGCGTCTATTGATCCGGCCCGCGACTTTTCGCTGATCCGCAGTCTGCCTGCCGAAGGCGTTCTGGTGATCAATGCCTGCGTAAACGGAAAACGCGCAGTGCCTGGCGGACGCTGGCCTGCAGCCACCGTTATGTCTGATGAGGTTGTCAGCCTTGTGAATGAAAAATGGGAATCCTACGAAGTCGGAGATTTCATTGAGAGTCCTTCAACCCGGCTGTCCGAGCTGAAAAGTGATTCGTATTTGAATAGGTAGCACAAAAGTTTATTATTGAAAACAATGGTTTTTATTTGCACTATTGGTTTTTGATAATCGATTTGATCGGATTCAAAAACCGTTCAATCAATCTCAGATCGTCTGTAATTATTTCCGCTGATCCTGACATCTCCTGGGAAAAATTCAGAATCTGGTTGTAATTGGTGCGCAAACCATCGGGAAATGCAACTTCAACAATGTAGTTTGATTCTGTTGTAACCAATGAAATGGATTTCACCATCCCTTTTACCATCCCATATTCCATGTGAGGAAAATTATCAAACTTTATGTTGATTTGCTGGCCTTGCTTCACTTTGCCGGCTCCCTGCATGGGTAATACAATGGTTCCGACAAGCTCACTTTTTTTCTCAGGAACCACCGTCATGACAACATCTCCCGAAACTACATTCTGATTGACTTCTCTGGTATTTGTAAATGTAACTTTACCATCAATCGGAGATTGAATCAGATAAGTGTTTTTCCAGATATTGATTGAATTGGATAATGTTTTCTGAGATTGCTGAATGGATTGAATGTACTGCTTACTTTCATCGGCCTGCTGCAATTGCATCTCCACAACCTGCTGTTCAATCTGTGCCTTCTGAATTTGCGTACTGGACAAATTTGTCCGTGATGACATATATGATTGCTTCCTCTGAATTAACGAAGCTCTTGACTTATCGAATTCTGCAGCACTCAGTACTTTCTGTGAAAACAAAATGGAATCGCGCCGAAATTCATTCTGAGCAATCTGCAGATCTTCTCCCTGTAAGTTGCTTTGATCCGAAAGCCGCCTGTAATACTGATCTGTCAATGATAGTTGCCTTTCAAGAGCAGTGATTTTTTTCGACAAGAGATTTACACTTTTATACAATAAATAATCGGACACAGACTTTTGAAACATTGTAAAATCAGATTGCAGATCACCCAGCAATAAAGCAGGTACTAAGGCAATATTCTCAAGTGCACTGTCATTATTCACATCAAATGTCAGCAATAAACTATCAAGCAAAATCACATCATTGTACTCTGCATTGTTTTCAATGACGGCAAGAATGTCGCCTTTGTGAACCATTTGATTATTCGAAACAAATAAATGAGTGATTTTTCCACTGGTCTTTGCAATAAGCGATGCAGGTACCTGAGTAGTGCTGACTTTTATTGCAGCAGTTACTTTATCCGGGTATTTAATAAACCAGGAACCAGCTAGTAAAAGAATGATGACAATTCCGATGAGTGTAACGCCATTTCTGATTATTCCGGATGGCGGTTTGCTCAGAATATCATGTACTTCTTCGGTGTATATTTCGGGCAACTTTTCTTCCATACTGTAAACGATTAAAAAGTTAAACGATTAAACTACTATACTATTAAATGATTAAACGAATAAACTATTAAACAAGAAATATATTGGGCTGATATTTTAGAATACATCGCTTAAAATTTAAGTCTTTCATTTGTGAATTTTATCAGCTGATGAATTTCAACTGGCAATGCTTCAAGAAACTTGCGTATTTTGAATAGCTGATCCTCTGTAATCAATTTTCTGTCAAACGCTTTTTGTGCCCAGGCGCGGGCTTCGTAAAGTGATCCATAAGCATATCTGAAAAATACAATTCTGGACCTTTTTCCATAACGTCCAAACCCCTCTGCAATATTGGCTGCCACACTATCAACACAACGGACAAACTGTTTTCCAATAGTGTCTTTGGCAAAATATTCCCATTCATTTACAATGTCCCAAACAAGAGTCCCCATCTCCATCGCCAGCCTGTACGAAGACAAGTCGTTCAAATCCAGATATTTTTTTTCTTCAGCCATTTTCCATTTTTTTATAGATCAATCCCATCAAAAATAAACAATTTCCACATGTCATTTAGATAAAACAAAACTTTTCCCTTCTTCATTATTTCATTTAGCCATTTGAGTCATTTAATCATTTAGTCATTTGAGTCATTTATTCATTTATTCATTTAGCCATTTATCTATTTAGTCATTAAACTATTTAATCATTTAACCCTTTGATTCATTTAGTTATTTAACAATTTAGCCATTTGAGTCATTTGAGTCATTTATTCATTTAGTCATTTATTCATTTAGCCATTTAGTCATTTAGTCATTTAGCCATTTGAGTTATTTAGCCATTTATTCATTTAGCCATTCATCAGTTCCCCAGCTCCAATTGATTTTTCACCAGCTCATAATACGAACCACGCTTCTCAGTAAGTTCTGCATGATTGCCTCTTTCAATAATTTTCCCTTTCTCAAGAACAACTATCTGATCCGCATTTTTCACTGTGCTTAAACGATGAGCAACCACCACCACGGTCTTTCCTTTAAAAAATTCATTCAGATTATCCATAATAACCCTCTCATTATTGGCATCCAACGAATTTGTGGCTTCATCCAGAAAAATAAACTGCGGATCTTTATATACCGCACGTGCAATCAGCATCCGCTGCTTTTGTCCCTGACTGATGCCACTTCCCTCCTGACCTATTTTAGTGTTGTAACCCAGCGGCAATCCTTCAATGAATTCACGGATATTGGCTACTTTAACGGCATGCAGCATTTTTCGCCGATCGATATCATCATCGCCCGGAGCAATATTCTCTGCAATGGTTTCGCTGAAAATATATCCATCCTGCATCACAACGCCGCATTGCGAGCGCCAGAACGAACCGTTCACATGCTCTATCGACAAATCACCAACTTTGATTTCACCTTGTTCAGGTTTATAAAATCCAAGCAACAGTTTTATCAGCGTTGTTTTACCACTGCCGCTTGTACCAACAATAGCAGTAATCTTCCCTTCCGGAATATCCAGATCAATATTTTCAAGCACTGACGGACTGTTCGGCCCTTCATAGCGAAAGGTGATATTATTTACATGCAGACTTTTATTCTCCGGTAAAATGGCAACACGATTCATCTCTTCGGGCTCTTCATCGGGCTTGTTGTGTATTTCGCCCAAACGCTCCAGACTGATACGCGCATCCTGCAACGACTGAATAAATCCAATCAGCTGATTGATCGGAGAGCTGATCTGGCCAATGATGTACGAAACGGCCATCATCATACCCAATGTCATTTGTCCGTTGACTACCGCACGGGCAGCCAGAAACGAAACAAATATGTTGGTGGCCTGCGCCAGAAACAATGAGCCCACCTGCTGATATTGTCCAAGGGCCAGACCTTTGATGGAAACCTTAAACTGCGCTGCCTGCAGGCGTTCCCAACGCCAGCGTTTCTGCTTTTCGCAGTTGTTCAGTTTTATTTCCTGCATACCGGTGATGATCTGAAACAAAGTGCTCTGATTATCGGCTGCCAGTGCAAAACGCTTGAAATCGAGCTCTCGTCGTTTTTTCATAAACAACAGAATCCATGCAATATACATCGCATTGCCAAATAGAAAAATTCCAAGTATTTTCAAATCATACCACGCAAGCACAGCACTAAATATAACAAGATTTACCATGCTGAATAACGTTGAAAGCGAGGATCCGGTCAGGAAATTCTGAATACGCGTATGATCGCCGATCCGCTGCATGATGTCCCCGATCAGCTTACTGTCGAAAAATCCGATGGGCAGTTTCATTAACTTGATTAAAAAATCGGAAATCAACGAAATGTTTATTCTTGTACTGATGTGCAGCAATATCCAGTTCCGAAGAAAATCAACCGACATCTGCGTGGCAGCTAATACCAATTGCGAAATGAGAATTAAAGTAATGAACGCCAGATCCTGATTGCCAATACCAACATCAACCACACTCTGCGTCAGAAAAGGCAGAATGAGCTGCAACAGGCTCCCCAGCAACATTCCGAGAAAAAGCTGAACAATGTATTTTTTATGCGGTGTCAGATATTTGAATAAAAACGAAAACTTCTGCCGGTCGCTTTTTTCACCTTTAAATTCATAAAAATCCGGAGTGGTTTCAAGCAACAAGGCAATGCCTTTGTTCTCATCATCGCTCTTGGTGCTGATCCATCCTTTTTCAAATTCTTCCTTGGTGTATTTGATTAATCCTGATGCAGGATCAGCAACAAAAACAGCCTTGTCTGTAATGTCATACACCACCACAAAATGATTCTGCCTCCAATGCACAATCGCAGGCAATGGCGCTTCCTCCTTCAGTTGTTCAAACGAAACTTTTACGCCCAGCGTTTTAAACCCGATGGATTCTGCCGCATCACTGATGCCCAGCATACTCACTCCATGCCGCGTAATGCTGCTTTTCTCGCGCAGATATGCCAGCGAATAGTTTCGCCCATAGTGTTTTGCCACCATGCGAAGACAAGTTGGTCCGCAATCGCGGGAATCGGGTTGCAAATAAATGGGAACTCTCATTTTTGTGAAAAAGCAAGTATTAATTTTCAATAAACGAAAAAACAATAGATATTTTGTTTATTGGAGAATCGGGTTTTACCACAGATGGCTTTTGAGACCAATGAATGACATACATCACTCTATCATCGCTAAATCCATCCCATTCAATATATGACACAATTCCGTTGCACATTGCTGTAATCTGATCTGCATTAGCAAGGTCTGATTCATCAAACTGTGTATAGCAATGAAACACAACCTTTGCCTTTTCATTTTTCAATAATTCATTCAGCACTTGGCTAAAAAACAGGAATGATCTTGTTTCAGGCTTGTATTCGCGTGAAAGAAACAGTCGGCCACGTGTATCAATCTCCCGATCCGGAATGATCCAGTTGCATGTTGTATCCACCAATGGGTCTGTTATTTGAATATAAGCGATGCGAGAGCAATCAGTATATTTATAATTAAGTTTTACACGCGAATGATGAGAAATACTATCCATTCGAATACAAAAACAATTCATAGGGTTGCTCACTTGCTTTCGTTCCAGATAGGACTGAACAAACAATGCACGCTTATAATAACGATGAAACCATTGAGGTTCAGATACAGAAACTTTGTAAGCAGAATCCGGTACCAAGTTTGCAACGGCGAAAATATTTAATACTGCATGGTCAAGACTGACAAGTTCAAGCGCAAGTGAATCAAGAATTGAACAGGTAAAAGACAAGTCTGATCGTTCAATTGCATCAAAAAAACACGTTGTATAAATCGTATCACTAATACTAATCTGCGATATTGACTGATGACGAAAGCATTTGCATTGATCAAAATTCTGCGCGGCAAGCGAGCTTGAACAAATTATGATGATGAAAAGTAACACTTTTGATTTCATACTGATATGTTAATTCGAAATCATTTTTAGATATTCTTCTGCAGTTGTATCAAAGCCCATTTTCCGTCTTCGCTTATCAACAGACTTTGGCTTACGGACAGGTTGAAATATTAGAGCACCATAACTGTCACGCATTAACTGTGTAGCAAATATTTGCTTTTTGTTGCGATATACTTTATAACGATCAATATAATAAGCATAATCGAGCGATGTAATCTCGCCTCGTCTATATAGTTTCCTAATGTCCTTTTTTGTATTAACAAAATTAGCTTTACTAAAATGCTGAACACAAAGCATATATTGGTTCATCCCCGTTTTACCAACTTTATTTTGCGTCGGGAGTCCTTTACTTTTAATAGTTTGCTGTAGCATAAAAAAATTCAAAGAATCAAGTAATGACTGAGCATCAAGAAAAGTTTTCATTTTTTCCTGATCTGAAAAATAAAAACGGTATAAAGAACGATAGCGACTTGTATTCAAGTAGCAATCCGACAAAATACACATATAATCAAAATCTGCGTTGGAACATCTGTTTATGGCATCTGCTATAAACGGCTTTTGCAGATCAGTAAACACTTTTTCACCAAGCATTGTGCGTATTTTTTCATCTCTAAAAATAAATAAAATATCTACTTCCGGGCTCACTGTTCCCGCAACTCGCAGAAAACCTACCGAATCGCCCAAAGATGCGTAACTATTTAATAAATAATAGTACAGAAACCCATCTATTGAAGAATTCTTCAACAACTCTTCGGCTTCGCTCACACACGTAGAATAATCAGCTTTGTAAAAAGCATCAATATATTCCGGAATAGAGTTGTCAATCACCATAATGGTATCATTAATTACAATCGTATCTGTTTGACAGAATAAAGTAATGCTTGTAAAAAAAAGAAAAATTGAGAAGACAAAAAGGTTCGCTTTCATTTCCATTTGGTTGTTTTAGGGTTATATGAACAATTCAAGGGCTTTTCAAAAAAACCATCTTCAACAGTAACGGCTCTACAATCGTGACAAAAATAGCGAAACTCGCAACCACAGCACACGGAAATATCATCCTTCTTGATGTGCCACCAATCCTGAAACTTTTGTAAAGTAATTATATCAGCCAAGGAATCTTCAAATATTTTGCCATGCGATTGTGTAAATAATGGACAGTTTTTAATGTTTCCATCTTCATCTATCACCACCTTTTTAAATAAACATGAATTAAATGATTTTGAAAGACAAAAATGTGAGTAATCTAAGTTTAATAGCGATGGATGGAAAACCCCACAATCGTTTTTGGTTAGCTTTCCTTTTATGAAATATTGGTTAGGGGGACCTGGTATATAATCACTTTTTTTACATCCGAAATAAAATATGGAAAAATCAACATGATAATGATTATTATCACAAATAAGACTATAAACCCGACTTTGACTATCTATTGGCAAGAGCAATTCACAATGTAAAATATGAGATTCTATTATTTTTGATATACAACGTTCAAGATGCAATAAACTAGCATTTTCAGAATACATTCTAATGCTTATTACTCTACAATTCAATTCTGATAATTGATTAATTGCTTCAGAATATATAGATGAGTTTGTATTCTCGTGGATAATTATAATTGCATTTTCTATTAAGTTGGGAGAATCGTATAATTCTGACAACTTCAACATTTTACGACTGTTTATACCGCTTGTGACTATCGCAAAGCCGGTTTCCACATAATTATTAATAAGATCATTCAGTGTTTTTTTGCTATAACGTAATGCTACAGTATCAATGTCATGTTTTGCAAGATTATGCAGTATTTCCACCTCCACTCCGGATATGAATTTGATATTCTGCCGTTGTGAATCGTACAAAATATTCCTTGCTACGCCATTAATTATCTTAACAAAAGGGAACAAAATAAAATAATTTTTCATCACTTTGATTTTTTGAACAAAAAAGGTGTTATGGGACAAACGTGCTGTCTTCTAATAACAACCCTTTTACACTCAATTGCCCAGCCGTTTTCCATATTCAAAACTTTAGAAAAACCTGGGTTTGCTTTCATGCCTTTTTTTTCAACCATATACGAAAAAAGAAAGTTTTTCATGACATTACAAATTCTTGTGAGTTACTTAATTGCTGAATTTTAATTAGATATTCAGCTATTTTTTTTTCAATATTATAATTACAAGGGACACTTACCATGTCAAATATGCCAACGGGGTTAACTTCCAGAAAAATTATTTCTTCATCCATGCTAACAATAAAATCAAGAGATCCTGTTTCCAAATTCATATCCTTCATAAAACTCAAAATTTTTTTCTCAATATTTATAGGCATTTTGTATGGAGTATATGGCACCCACTCTTCATAAGTTCTGAAATCATTCTTCGTGCTAGGAGAAAACTGAGAATGAATCGCCATTGAAAAAATCATATCCCCAAATACAAACGCCCTTATCTCGAAATTCTTTTCTACACAATTTTGTATCAGTGAGTAATTAAATTGTTCTGGAATATTCGCTAATGTATCGACATTTATCGGCTGTGTATAAAGTATGTGAAATTGGTCATTATGTTCATATGGTAAAAAGTCCTTTACAGGTTTTGTTATAACATTATAACACTCCATTTTTTCTTTGAGTTGCTTCTTGTTATAACAAATAGAAGTTGTTGGTATCTTAATCCCATTTTTACTAGCCACAATCAAAGATTGAAGTTTATTTATTGGGTATTTTAACCTATTTCCAATTGAAGGCTTTAATGAGAACAAATAATGAATAAACGCATTGTAAGATTGAAATTCATCAATTTCCATTAGCTTTATACTTCGAATATTTTCATCCTTATTGTCATCAATTACCTTCTTTAAGAAAAAATCCGTCCTTCGCCACCAAACAGCAGAAATAAGATCATAATCAACTATTTCGCCTCGTACTTTATATACAAATTTAACACCACCATCGGATACATTTAATGACAAAATATCTAAAGTGTCTTCATCGAAAATCAAAGTATATTTCGTGTTTAAAAATTCAAGCCATTCGCACACGCGAAACACACTTTTATCATTTCGTTCTGTTAATATAAGTATCATAATAAGTATTTTATAACTGCATTTAGAAATCAGGTCTCTAAATGCAGTTATTGATTAAACAAACGATATTTTATTTAGGGCTATCATAAACTCTACTAACATTTGTTTCATCTGTGATGATAGTTGGATCTGAGCTGCCATAAGTTGGATCATAGTATTTTGTGTCTGTGCCAGAACTTTGGCCACTTGTCCATGTTGTCCTTTCAGAGCATATACCGCCCAATATGTGTTCTTGTCCATTTAAAATACAAGCAAGTTCGAAATTCTCAATGTTTTTTTTCATGTTTCTCAAATATAAATCCCGCCTACTCTCTCACAGCTTTTCCGCCCGAGGCGGACAGGTCGGAACCGCTGTTTCCGCCAAACGGCGGAGTTAATTTGTTTTTCCCACTTTCGCAGTATTTCCAATATTCAGCTTTTCGCTGCAACAACAAACATATTCCATTGAATAAACAATGGGTTTGATAAAAGACGGAATTTGTTATTTGAAAAACTGGCTATCGGATGCCAGACGCCGGTGAAAAATAACCTTTTAACAGTGATTTTCAACGGTTTTGCGGTGTTTCTTCGTATATTTGCACGGCATTCAGTTTAGTTATTGAATGATCTATGAAAGCCGGGGCGGGGAGTGCAAAACCCTTAACCGGTTTTTTTTAAGACGTTCTGAAAACCAATGACAAGTTTTTAAGTCTTATCTGTTTGTTTTCAGAGCACGTCTTTATACCTTTCAGTGATGTAAACAGGAAAATAGTCTACAATGCAAATCACTTCAGGC
>Ga0116152_10002270_pt1 | contig 15660 bp, 13 predicted proteins | sample AD_UKC119_MetaG_FD_89894 | JGI IMG/M metagenome (GOLD analysis project Ga0116152, IMG submission 89894) | Active sludge microbial communities of municipal wastewater-treating anaerobic digesters from Hong Kong - AD_UKC119_MetaG | ecosystem: Engineered > Bioreactor > Anaerobic > Digestate... | reverse complement strand
GATAAAAATATAACTTTAGTCGACGACAAAATTCTTGATATAAATCGAGGTGATTCATACACTAACGAAGACCAAGACATATTTTTAGAGATTAAAAAAATTCTGAATGAAGATGAATATAATATTATTATTCAAAGATTTTTATATCAGTTAAGTTTTTCTACAATTTCTAAGAACATGAAATTGAAAATAGGCACAACAACATCTAAATACTCACGCGCTATCAATAAACTAAAAGATATATTTGACAAAAGGAGGTAAAATTATGAGCAGTATTAGGAAGGCATTTCAACAGTATCTTGCTCAAAACACTCAATTTAAAATGGATTACACAATAATAAGAAACAAAATTGAATATCCCGAAGAAGAAACAAAGTTATATAAAAACATTTTTGCATCGAGGTTGCTATTTAAGAAAATAAGCTTTGTTGTTGCTTTCGTTCTTGTTTTGGGGTTTGTATTTATTTTTAGACCCAATATTCCGAAAGATGTCATCTACATTGAGAGCCCTGATTTGTTATATAACCCCTCAAATGTCGATGAAACTGTAGCATATTTTGATTATATATTTATTGGAAAAATAAATGAAATAGTCGGGATTTCCCAATATGATGGGACAGGAACAGATATCCCATACACACTATACTCGATTTCGATATTTGAATACCTGAAGGGGCAAGGTTCAATTGATGAGGAAATAGTATTTTACGGTGGAACAAATGAGATAGATGAATTGGTTTTATACGTTGGGACGACTGAACTGCCAAAAGTGGATCAATATTACATATTTCTTTCCAATAAATCCTCAAATGATTATGGAAGAATCACAGAAGGGCAATTCATTATATCATCAGCGGCATCGCAAATGATATTTCTTGAGAATTTCAATGATAGTCATCCTGTTTTTGAGTATAACTCACACTTAGTTTCATTAATTAAGCCATTCTTGGAAACGATAAAGTTTTACGAGTTGTTTGATCAATTATTATCATATGACAGCCCACAAGAACTGATTAACGAGTTATCACTGTTAACACAAGGAGATAATTCAGAGGGGGATTCCTATTTTCTTTTCAATCCAGTATCATATATTGATTATATAGACGTATCTGGGAAATTATTTGTCATTTTTTCGGCAGGGCCTCTTGATGAAAATCAGTATTTTGAGATTTACATATTTGAAATCCAGAATCAAATAGGTAAATATTCTCTTTACAAAACAAATCAAGACCAACCTTTATTACCAAGTACATATGTTTACACCACTATAGATTATAGAAACGGTCAAGAATATGCTTATGATAACAAAGAAATCACTTATTTTATCGAAGGCATTCAATACAGCATAGGATTTTCTGTTGTTGATCAATTAGCTAACAAAGAGGTGCTGTACAATAATCAAGCATCTAGAAAAGTAGCTGTTGAGTTTTTATATAACAATGTAACCTATAAACTAAATATATGTTATGCTGAAACAAACTATACAGCCAGTAGAGAATTTGATTTGATTGATTCTGTTGCTGAATAATAACAATAATTCAACGATTAAATCTGATCATTATTCTATAAAAAACGAGACCATAATAAAGTACTCAAATAAACGCGCAAAGATCTATTATTGCGCGTCTTTTATTGAAAAATAATATAAATATATATTATATCGATTTGATATTGATTTTTATTAATAAACGTGATATTTTTATATTGTATTAAATAAACATATTAAGGGGGTTTAAAATGTTCAAAAACAGATTGTTTAGTAAGATTCAAATGGTTTGTACTTTGTTTCTATTCGTTTTTGCTTTTGTTTCACTACAAGCAACACCAGTGCATGCTTCTGAAAATATGAGTCCAATTATAGTGAAAGCTGAATACGCAATAGACTATGATTCTGTTGAAGACATGTCTACTCTATTTGATTATTCATTTGTAGGAATTGTAAAGAAGCATCTTGATACATCGCAATACAATGGATATGGTTCCAATATTCCTTATACTTTCTTTGAAGTAGAGATAACAGAAGAAATTGTTGGAGATGTTGAAAACAGCGTAGTAATAACTTTCTATGGGGGTGTGAATGAAAATGGAACAATGGTTTTAATGGAAAATGGTGAGATGCCAGCCATAGATCAAGAATACCTTTTTTACGCAAACAAAGTAGTAGATGAACTAGGAGGGGGACGTAATTTACAAAACACTTTTATCATAAGCGATCCACACCTAATGGTTTCCCTAGATAAATCTGAAGAAGAATCTACAGAGCATATAGAACCAAATCGTGTGACCAACTTCTCTGCATCCAATCCTGATACAGAGGAGATTATTGTAACCTCGGTGGATCCTGGAGGTGGTGGAGGATACACAAATATATCATTTTCTACCGCCAAGTTACTTACTCTTAACAGCACGGAAACTATATATTTCTATACAGGGATAACTGCCTTATATTATAAGTTCAGTATTTCTGATTTGAATTATTTATCTATATATTCTACTGGTAGTCTAGATTCCTATGTATCGCTATATAATGAAAATCAAAACTTTGTGACTTCAAACAACACAGTTTCTGGGCACGGATTAGCTTACACTACTAGTCCCAATTTCTTTTTAAATTATTATGATGATACAGATGAAGGCATGTTTTACTTTAAAGTACAACCTGCTGTATCAGGTACAACAGGGCTCACATATGTACATTTAATGATAGATAATTGGTATTCAGGATCATATTCTAATTTGGTTATGTCTGCTGATGCAGTTGATGATGGACATCATGTAGACTATAAAGATCAAACGCAATACGATAATGAATTGGAATTGGCGATAATCGAATGGAATAAGATGGAGACAAATATTATTCGTAAGGACACGATTTTTACCCAGAATGATGTAACTTTGTCAGATTATACTGATATTTATACAACCACTGTAGCTGTAACGACATTTTACTCTAATGATACTGCTACCATGGAATTTAATAACGCATATTTCGCAACAATGACATCTGACGAAAGGCAAAAAACTATAATGCACGAATTCGGTCATTGTATGGGACTATATGAATTTACCGCAACTGAAACCACACAAAATGTCATGGTTCAAGGAATAAGATCTTTAACTCATCTTGGCCCCGCAGATATTGGTGTATATATACAAAAATGGAATTGATTCTTCTAAATTACTAAGTATTACTTTTTGAAAATTAGCTGTAAAAAGAAGAAATTATAACCTAAAGAAACACAAAACCGGACCCAAAAGGATCCGGTTTTTTTAGTTATACTATAGTTATTAAAAACATATATACCGTACGAACAGAATCATACAAGGAACAATTGATATTGCATGCGATATTGGATTGATATGGTTTTAAATAGTGTGTATAATAGTATACTCATAGAAATACTTTATCAAGATTCTTCATGAATTTTGCTGTTCCTGGTTGTAAAAGATGAAATCTGAAGAAAAAAAGATGGGATATATAATAATACTTTCCATTTCAGATTAAATTTCATCAGTGCAAATTAATTTTGTATCAAGTCGAAAACTATTTTAAAAACGATTAAGTTTATAGCTGTATGCTTCTAGTCCACAAAGAGTAAACTTGGTTTAACTCCATAGTCAAACACACTATTTGTTTAGTAAAACACATAATGAACTTAAAAATGACAAGACATATTGGAATACCTCGTTTTGATACAACGAAAATACTTCCACAAATTCATCAAAAATAAAAAGATTAAACTAAGCTATATTTAGGGGAGTAATTTTTTAGAGCGAGGGTGTATAATTGTAGTAAGACAGGTCATACAACCCAGTTGAATAACCGGTTTTGATACAATTTGTGTCAAAACCTTTTTTATATAGAAAAATATAAGTAGTTTAAACAACCTTTTATTAGTGATATAATTAAGTGAAGAATTTTTTTTGAAAACAGCTATTACTTTGAGAGGTGCTAACTTGGGTATAAAGTGGATTTTCTTTGATCTAGGGTCAACTTTAATTGATGAAACAAAAGCACATAATCATAGGATTAAGGACATGATAGAAGGGACAGATATTTCATTCGATGCCTATGAAAATAAGAGAATTGAATATGCAAAATTAGGCTTGGAATGGGATCAAGAAACAATTAAGTATTACGACCTTAAGAAAACCCCATGGCATTCTGAAGATGAATTTCCATATATTGATTCTTTTCGAACGTTAGAATATCTGAAGAACCAGGGCTATTTGTTAGGTGTTATTGCTAATCAAGTAATTGGTACCTCGCAAAGACTTGCTGCATGGGGATTATTGGACTTTTTCAAAGTCATAGTTGTTTCATCAGAGGTTGGAGTATCAAAACCAAATAAGTTGATTTTTGAAAAAGCATATGAATTAGCTCGTTGCTTTCCATCGGAGTCTGTAATGGTTGGTGATAGACTTGATAATGATATAAAACCTGCAAAATCACTTGGCATGAGAACAGTGTGGATTAGACAGGGCTTATCCAAACATCAAAATGAGAAATTAGGAAATGATACTGCAGATTGGACGATTGAAAGTATTGAAGACCTGAAACAAATATTCAAATAACATATGGTTAGTTTGGCTTTTTTACATGAGATGTGATATCCAATTTGGAAATGAAAGTGTGCCAATTTTATTATCAAGGGTGCTAAAATCTTCATCAGGGGTGCCAAAAATATTGATTGGGTGCCATTTTGTATTAAAATAAGTCATGCAATCCATCGGATTTCAATTGGATTTGAGATAATCTCAAGTCTTTTTATTTTTTTGATTATATCTATTTACATTCAATAAAATTTCATATATAATCAAAATATAACACATGTTTAAATTTAAACAATTGTTTAGAGGTGACTATGAAACTAAATGATAATGAACAAAAAATTATTGATATTTTAAGAGAAGATCCATTTATTTCACAGCAATCAATTGCTGAAACCATGAATCTTTCACGTCCTGCAATTGCAAACCTAATTTCAGGACTTCAAGAAAAAGGACTCATATTAGGTAAACCTTATGTGCTTCGTGAATCAACCTACATCACATGTATAGGAAGTGCAAACTATGATCATACATTTCGCTTAGTAGAATCCATGGTCATGGGAACATCAAATCCAGTAAATTCATCAAGCTCTTTTGGTGGTGTTGTTCGCAATGTAGCAGAAAATCTAGCTCGACTCAATCAAAATGTGTCACTCATGACTCGAGTTGGTGATGATGTCTTTGGTGAAAACTTGCTTTCTGAATCTAAAAAAATCATGGAAGTTTTTGCAAGTGAAAAAGTACCACATGAAACTACAGGAGGTTATTATTCAATTATTGATACCAAAGGTCTAATGGTTGTTGGATATGCAGATATGTCAATCAATCAACTGATGAACCGCTCGTGGATTTTAGAACATAAAAAACATATTCGAATGAGTAAGTGGGTCATCGTTGACTTAAATGTATCCATAGAAGCCATTGAAGCGCTTATAGAACTCAAACAAGAAGAAGATTTTAAACTTGCCATTGTAGGCGTCTCGGGACCAAAAATGAAGAATCTTCCTCATGAACTAAATGATGTTGATTTATTAATTTGCAATAAAGATGAAACACAAACTTATTTCAATGATAAGACTGAAGATGGTTATAAACTTGTTAATATGTGGATAGGAAAAGGTATCAAGCATGCTATAGTGACTGATGGAATAAAAGGATCTTATTTTGGCTCAAATCAAAACATCAAACACCAAAAAGCTTATTTAGTACCAGATGATCAAGTAATTGATGTTACAGGTGCAGGTGATGCATTTAGTAGTGCCGTCATTTACGGACTTATCCATCAAATACCATTTGAAGAAGCTATAAAACTAGGTGCAGCAAACGCATCATTAACTGTAAAATGCAATACAGCAGTCAATCCAAATATATCAATCAATCAAATCAATAAGGAGATAAAAACATATGAAAACCTATGAATCATTATTAGACATCAAAGCTGATGTTAAAGAAGCACTATTAAACAACAAACCAGTTGTTGCACTCGAATCAACCATCATTTCACATGGTATGCCATATCCAGAAAATGTTGAAATGGCAAAAAAAGTGGAATCCATCATTCGAAGCGAAGGAGCAGTTCCTGCAACCATAGCTATTATGGATGGTAAAATTAAAATCGGTCTATCTGATGAAGATTTAGAAACACTAGCAAAAGCTAAACATGTTGAAAAAGTATCTAGACGTGACTTTGCAATCGTAATCGCAAAAAAACAACTTGGTGCAACCACTGTTGCATCAACGATGATGGCAGCTCACATGGCAAACATCAAATTCTTTGTCACTGGAGGTATTGGTGGTGTTCATCGCGGATATGAAGACACACTTGATGTTTCAGCTGATTTAGAAGAACTCGCACAAACGAACGTCAATGTTATATGTGCAGGAGCTAAAGCTATTTTAGATCTTCCAAGAACCATGGAATACCTAGAAACTAAAGGTGTTTCAGTTGTTGGTTACAAAACAAAGATGTTACCTGCATTTTACACAAGAACATCATCAATAAAACTTCATTCTTATGTTGACACTCCAGAAGAATTAGCATCCATGATTCACGTGAAAGAACAACTTAACCTAAAAGGTGGCGTTCTGATTGTTAATCCAATTCCAGAAGAATCATCACTTGATGAGGTTTATATGAATGAAATCATCGATAAAGCAATTAAAAATAGCCAAAAAGATCACATTGAAGGAAAAGACGTTACACCATACTTACTTAAGACAATCGTAGAAGAAACTAAGGGAAAAAGCTTACAAGCAAATCTTGCACTCGTTTATCATAATGCAAAAGTTGGAGCTAAGCTTGCTAAAGCATACGTTGATCAATTAAAATCATAACCACTGAAAGACAAGACAAACGTTTTGTCTTTTTTTATGATTATTAATCATAACCTTTGAACAGTTTATCAATTATTTAAAAATATATTGACACGATTAACATAACTTTATATAATATGAGTATAATCATATGAGTGCACTCATATTAATAGAGAGGTTACTATGGCTAGAATTTCACATGAAGAAAAAGAACGTATCAATCATAAAATTATCGAAGTATCTAAAAGACTTTTTTTTGAAGTTGGATATGATGAAACATCTACAAAAATGATTGCTAAAGAAGTAGGTATCGCAGAAGGTACGATTTTTAATTACTTTCCTACAAAAGCAGACATTTTCTTTGAAACCATCTATGATGATATCATCCGAGATCAATCATTATTTCCAAAAGATTCTTTACTCACAAAAAACGTCATCGATGTTATTTGGACTCATTTGTATCATGCGATGAGTAAAATCATTAAAGTTCCTAAAATCATTTTAAAAGAACTTGCGATTGCTGGACTCAAAATGGCTAAAACCAATCCAAAACGCTTTGAAAAAATGGCTGAACTTGACTTTAAGTATATGAAAGAACTGGAATCATATATCAATATACTTCAAGATAAGCATGTTTTGATGAAAGCAAATGCAAAAACACTGAGTGAACTCGTTTATAGTGCTTTAGTTTATGAACTACTCATGTATCTATATGATAAAGATCGGGATATTGAAATTATGAAGACGGAAATGAGAAATAAGATTGAACATATCATTACCCCTTATATTAAAGGAGAACAATCATGATTAAATTAGAAAAAGTAACTAAAATCTATCAATCAGGAGAAGTACAAACTGTAGCACTTAAAGAAATTGACTTAGAATTTAAAGAAGGTGAAATTATTGTTTTACTTGGACCATCTGGTTCTGGAAAATCAACACTACTTAATGTATGCAGTGGTCTTGATCTCCCAACAAGTGGAAAAATAACGATTCACCAAGATATCATCAGTCAAATGGATCATAAAGAACTCACGCGCTTTCGTAGAAATCACTTGGGATTCATCTTTCAACAATATAATTTACTTCAAACTTTATCAGTAAGAGAAAATGTAGAAGTAGGTCATGATATATCGAGTGATCCTTTTTTAGTTGAAGATATCATTGATCAAGTAGGACTAACGCCTAATATCAATAAATATCCTTATCAACTTTCTGGAGGAGAGCAACAAAGAGTATCGATTGCTCGTGCCATTGTTAAGAAACCGAAAATTTTGTTTTGTGATGAACCAACAGGTGCATTAGATGAAGAAAATGCTAAAGAAATTCTTGGTATTATTCAAAAACTAAATGAACAATATCATACAACAGTTGTTTTAATTACTCATAATCCAAGTATAGGAATTATTGCGGATCGTATTGTAAAAATAAATAGTGGAGAAGTTGTAGACATCATAACGAATAAAACAAAAGCAAAAGCGAAAGACATTGCTTGGGGTTAATATGTTAAATCGTAATGTCTTTAGAACCCTAAAAAAACAATATATCCCGCTATTACTCCTTGGATTAATGATTACTCTAAGTAGTTTTGTATACACAGTCATGGATTATGGTGTTGCTGGTATCTACGAACCAACAGAAGCTTTTTTTGATCAATCGAATCAAGAAGATTTTGCCATATCCATGGTTGATTTATTACTAGAAGATGAAATCTTGTATGTAAATACTCAATATGTCATAAGTGAACCTATCTATACGTTGAGTGGCTTAGAAAAAATCAATCGAAATGCTTTTGAAGATATTATTCATGCCAGACAAAATAAAATATTAGATATATATCCTGAACTTACAATTGAACTTAGAGAATATAAAGATATTTTTTATAGTTTTCAAAACGATTCACATCGCATGCGTGTTTTAAAAGATTCAAACCTTATTAATCGATCTTATTTTGTGAGTGGGCATGCTCCTGAACATCATCAAGAAATTGCTTTAACAGAAGCATATGCAAACTTAAATAACTTAAATATCGGTGATTTCATTCAAATCAATCAAGAAACATATGAGATTTCAGGATTTGTTCTTTTTCCTGATTACTCATTAGCTATGTTTTCTAATGACTTGATTTTTGATAATAAGAGTCAAACCATAGCCATGGTAACAGATCAACAGTTTCATCTACTTGATGAATCGGTTGGATTTGATTGGATGGGTGATTCAAATGATGTTTATAGTGAACAAACTTTTAAAGATGAAGTCATCCAAACGATTCATGACCATGAATCACTCAATTTTGTTACACAAGTTGTTTTAACAAAAAATAATATGCGTAGTGGAGCCATTTATGGTGAAATAGAAGGTGGAAAAGCTATTGGTCTTATGTTATCACTTTTAATCGCATCGATTGCTATCCTCATCGTTGGTATCATGATTTCAAAGATTTTGCAATCTCAACGTGGACCGATTGGTATTTTAAAATCCATGGGTTACTCTAACTTTCAAATATCGATTCCTTATATTTTCTATCTTGCAGTGTTATCATTTCCTGCTATACTTATTGGTTATTTTCTTGGATATTTAGCAGCTGAACCGATGAAAAACTTGTATTTACTCTTTTATTTATTACCTAGCCAACCGATTAAACAACATATGCTAACGTTTCTTGTTTCAGTGGGTGTACCATTCGTCTTCATATTGACTGTTGGTTACTTAGTAGTACATCAAATACTTAGAAAAAAACCTACTACCTTATTGAATCCTGAGGTTTCACGAAGTGCGAATTTTGTAACAAAAAGAATTTCACCTCTCTTTAAACGATTTTCAATACAAACAAAATTAAAACATCTATTACTATATCGTAGTTTTGTTAAATTTCTGATTTTTATCATGGGGATGTTTTATGCAGCTTTTCTTATCTATTTAAGTTTAAGTATGATTGGTATTTTTGATCGTTCAGTTAATCTTTATTATGATCATACAGAACATAATTATGTAGGTTATGTGGATTTATCTAACCCATATGTGCCGTTATCAGAACATGAAAAAGCCATTGAACTACCAAGTGTATTGATGAATGAAAATGATGTTTATTTAGTTGGGATTGATGCTTCATTAACTCTTCATCCTCTGATCAATAAAAAGGATGAAGATATCACATATAAATTATCCGATGGAATCATCATTTCTGAATCTTTAAGATTACTAAATGGATATAAAGTTGGAGAAGATATAACAATTGATTTGGCTGGTCAAACATATCAAAGTACCATTGTTGGAGTCTCATATGAATATTCTGGTAAAGCATATATGAATCTTGAGACATTATCATTATTTATAACTTCCAATCAATCATCTGATTATTTCAATGTGATCTATTCAATAAATGCACTAGATAAGAATGATTTCCTCATGGTGATTCATAATCAAGATATCATCAATCAAACTGAAGATATGGCGAAAATGATGAATACCATGACATTCATTTTAACGGGGGTTTCGTTATCAATCGGTGCGATTATCATCTATATTTTAACTGTGATGACCATTGAAGATAATTTTTATAATATTTCCCTATTTAAAGTTATAGGGTACAATCAAAAAGAGATTAACAAAATGATTCTTGGAGGGTATTTTATTTACGGTCTCATCATTTTTATAGTAACGATTCCAATATCATATGGAGCATTTATGTTAATCACTCAAATTCTTGCTAATCAATATGATCTCATCATGCCTTTTGAGATTAAGATTTGGCATATGATACTATCTGTACTCATGTTTGTTGTGATTTTTTATGGAGGGGCATGGGTTTCTAAAAGAAAGCTAAGAGATATATCCTTGCAAGAAGCCATGAAGATGTATCAAGTATAAATTCATAAAAAGCTTAATTATATCATGTGATAATTAGGCTTTTTTATTTTATATTGCTTAATAAAATCTTAATATTTAAGGAATTAGAATTCATGTATTATATAAATATAAGAACCTCATCGTCTTAGCAAAATAATTCACATAAATGAATATTAACATCATTATATTTGCAAGGAGTATATTCAAATGATTGATCTTTCGATGATTACTGCACTTTATCTTTATATGATTTGTTATTTTTTAGGATTTATTTTTATGATGATGCTATATCGTTTTATTGACCAAAAAGAAAAGAGATATTTTTTCTTTTTTATCTTTTTTACACTTTGTTTTTTAGGTGTAAATGGCGGTGTTAAAATGTAGTAAAATGGCGGAATGAAAATGCCATAAATACTACATTTTTTTGTATACTGAATCCATATGCTAAAAGGAAAGGTATACAGACATGAGAACAGATATATACGAGAAAGTGAGTTTATTTAAAGTGGAGAAAATCAAACCAAATTACAAAGAGATTTCAAGGCGATTCAACTGTGATCCCAGAACAGTCAAGCGGTACTATGAAGGTGGAATCAAAGAGCGCAAGCCGCAGATTAAACCAAGTAAGCTCGACGCTTATAAAGATCTTATTGAGTCGAAGTTGGACTTAGGTGTGAGCGCGATGGCCATCTACAAATTTATCGAAAAAGCTGGCTATCAAGGAAAGTATACAATCCTTCGAGATTACGCTAAAAAGATTAAATCTGAAAAGACCAAACGTGCAACCGTAAGGATTGAAACGAATCCCGGACTATCCGCACAGGTTGACTGGAAGGAAGATTTTAGTTTACATACTAAGACAGGCAAGAAGGTCACATTCCACATTTTTTTGATGGTCTATGGATACTCTAGATATAAGTTTTTAGAGCCGACATTATCGAAAGACCAGAAAGCACTCTTCAGTGCGATGGCACATGCCTTCGATGAGACGGGAGGTGTGCCTAAGGAAATCTGGTTCGACAACATGAAGACCGTGGTCGACCAACCTAAAACACAGTACGCAAAGGTGGTCTTCAACCAAAGTTTCTACTATTTTTCGAAAGATATCGGCTTTCAGCCCATCGCATGTAGACCTTACCGGCCACAAACCAAAGGAAAGGTTGAAGCACTCGCAAGACTCACAGAAAGGCTTAGAGTCTACGACTATGAAATCGATGGCTATGAAGACATCTTTAGTCTGGTCAAAATGTTTCAAGACGAGATCAATATGGAGGTCTCTCAAGCGACAGATTTTCCACCCTGTGATCTTTTACTTAAAGAAAAAGAGCATTTAAACCCGTTACCACATCATGATATCCTAGAAAGCTATCAACAAGAACTTATCGCCAGAAAAGTGTCGCATGAAGCTATGGTTACCTATGGTAAGGTCAAATACTCTGTTTCACCGAAATACATCAACCATCTCGTCCATTTAGAGATCATAGATGACATATTACATATCTATTATAACGGTTCGGTGATTCAAAAGCATCCCATCAGCGATAAAAAGTTCAACTATGCCAAAGAAGATTTAAAAGAAATACTCAAATCAGATCTCTTAAAAACAAACAGTGATGAAGAGATTGAAGCCTATATTGAAGGGAACTTAAAAGTCTATGACAACCTCTAACACCAAATACCAACAGCTCTTAGAAAATCTAGAGATACTCAAACTAGAGACCATGAAAGATTATTTACCAAACTATATTGAAGCGTTAAATAAGCGTGAGATGACCTTCGTTGAGACGCTCACAGAACTCACTAGAAAAGAGATTGACTTCAGGGGAGAGCGTGCAGCTAGAATCAATTTAAAGGTCTCAAACTTTCCTTATGAGAAAAGGATTAGCGACTTTGATTTCTCATATCAGCCAAGCATTAATAAACATGAAATCGATGATTTGATGAGTCTGAGATTCGTCGAGAACAAAGAAAATATTCTCTTGATAGGATCTAGCGGTGTTGGCAAGACACATCTGGCGACATCGATTGGTATTGAGGCTAGTTCAAAGCGCATATCGACTTATTTTATCAACTGTCACGTGCTGATTAATAAACTCACAAAAGCCTTTCATGAAAACAGACATGAAGTCGCTTTAAAACAGTTCTACAAGGCTCAGGTTCTCATCATCGATGAGATTGGATATCTGCCTATCGATAAAGTGGGAGCGAATCTATTCTTCCAGCTCATCGCGATGCGTTATGAAAAGAAATCAACGATCGTGACGACGAATATCCCTTTATCAAAATGGGGCGAGACCTTCTCGGATTCAACCATCGCAGCTGCCATTCTTGATCGCCTGGTTCACCATTCGACAATCATCAAGATTACAGGAAAGTCTTACAGGCTAAAAGGAAAAATCGATTCAAACGAGCGTGCGTCAAAAACCATGAGTGATGAAACATCTTCTTAACATTTAAGACCGCCATAAAAAGACATTTTCAAACCGTCATTTTAATACATTTTCAAAACGCTATTGACACGAAAATGAATCATATGCAAAAAATCCCGCTTAGTCTATAATGTGTTGAGAAGAAAAACATGAATTATTGAACTCCAAAATGACTCATTCCTTGCTCGATTGGGGTGGGTCATTTTTGATTTCTATGGACATTTAACATAGGAATTATGTGACAATATTTCTTATTTAGTATGAAAAAAAGTCACAAGTTTAGTGAATATATTATTAAGCCCCACTGAAGGTATCTATTTATAATAATGTGACATAATTTCATAATGACAACGAAAAAATGTCACAAATCAATAAACTTATGATATAATGAGTATGAGGTTATCTTTTGGAGGTACGTATGGGAAATTTAAGTCTAATCGATAGAATCTATATTTTTATTAAAAACAACTATAAAACTAGTCAGCCGTTTTTTCTCAAAGAATTGTATGCACAATTTCCAGAGATAAACGAAGGAACGATTAGAGAGTCCATTCGAAGACTATTAAATGAAGAAAAAATACTTAAGGCTAAAAATGGTGTTTATGAATTGCCGAACCCCAACAGAGTCCTAAAATCACATGTAGTCAATGTATCCAATGTTGTCGAACAAACGTACTTAAAAGATAATGAAAGTAATACTATCGGTTATAGAAGTGGGATTAATTTAGCCAATATGTTGGGATTAACATCACAAACAGCAAGTGTTGAAGTTGTCTACTCAAATGCGGTTTCAAACAGAAAAAGAGAGATTAAACTTAACAAGAGTAGATTGATTATCAATGCGCCAAGAGTAAAAGTCACGAATAAAAACTACAAATTACTTCAAGTATTAGATCTTCTAACAGAGTTTGAAAAATATAGTGAATATGATTTAAAACAAGTAGAGTTTAAGCTCCTGTCATACATTTCAGACATTAAGCTATCATATGTTGAACTTGAGAGTATAGTAGAAGCATATCCATTAGCAGCACAAGTGAAATTCTACAAAATCGGAGGAGCCAATGTTATTACACAAAGATAAAGATGTTTTTCAAGAATTAGTAATTGCAACGGCAAGTGATTTTGGTCTTGAAAACTTCCAAGTTGAAAAAGATTATTATGTATCACTTTTTCTAAAAGAATTAACGAAACTTGAATCCAACATCTCTATCGTGTTTAAGGGAGGAACATCACTATCAAAATGCTATTCCATCATTGATCGCTTTTCTGAAGATATCGATTTAGCAGTACAGTTCACAAGCGCAAAAGTCACACCAAGTGAAAGAAAGCAACTGAAGAACTCAATTTTAGAAGTCATTAAAGTGCTCAATATGACTTTACTTAATGAAACAGACGTTCGTTCAGGAAGAGATCACAATGAATACCATATCGGATTTGACAATACTTTTGATGGAGATGGGGCTATGGTTCCACACATCATTGTTGAAACGATTGTTGTCTATCGACCGTATCCTTGCGTAAATCTTACAGTTAGTAATTATGTAACCAAATATTTGTTTAAAGCAAATGAATATCAATTAATTGCGAAGTACGAGCTAGAGCCATTTGAAATGTTGATTCAATCTGTAGAAAGAACATTTATTGATAAGCTATTTGCTTTATGTGACTACAACTTAGAGGGTAAATACAATCGTTATTCGAGACACCTATATGACATTCATATGATTTGGTCCAGTCAAAAGTTGGATATTGGACTCATGAAGTCGATTGTTACGGATGTCGTAAAAGATAGACAACGCTATGGCATTCGTAATTTATCATGTCAACCTGGAGCAAAACCTAATGAAATTCTAAAAGAGATTATAGAACGTAATGTATACGAAAACGATTATAACGAGGTAACATCTAAATTTATCTATAAAATGGTTGAGTACAGTGTCGCAGTAAAAAGTTTATGGGAGATAATCGATTTAAACATAATCCCGAGCTTAGTTGAAATTTATTAGATTAAATTGTCAAAATAATAACAAGATTAGGACTTCGCATGTTCTTAAAATCGATTGGGTAAATACAGTAATCATATAAAAATTTATACGCCGTAAACCATTTTTTAGAGGTGCTAAAATTTAACTAGGGTGCTAAACTGTATTAGCACGGTTTACCTCGCACATATAAGAAGCATTAGTCTGATACAATGAATTATCAGGCTTTTTTTGCTTTAATAAGGGCTTTTTATCGATTTGAAGAGTTGATATTAATATGATAAGTAACCAAAAACAAGGATAAAAATCGATAGCAGAGTAGATGCTTACACGATTTGATTGATTTTTACACGATTAGAAGTGAATTTACACGATTACATTAGCTTTTACACGATATGCTTTGAGTTTACTCATTTGTAACACTTGCTATTTGTATTACGACTGTTCTTATCTCTTTTCTCAGTGAATTATTTATTATTCGCCGAAGCAGAAGAAAATGTATTTGTTCCAATGTGAAACGATAGGATAGTTTAATG
>Ga0116152_10002269_pt1 | contig 15661 bp, 9 predicted proteins | sample AD_UKC119_MetaG_FD_89894 | JGI IMG/M metagenome (GOLD analysis project Ga0116152, IMG submission 89894) | Active sludge microbial communities of municipal wastewater-treating anaerobic digesters from Hong Kong - AD_UKC119_MetaG | ecosystem: Engineered > Bioreactor > Anaerobic > Digestate... | reverse complement strand
CCTTGATCTTAAACTTGAATACCCTGATTTTAATGCATTCAGTCAGTTTATCTCAAAAGTGAAAATTGTTGGTACTTTTCGCCCTACAATAATTGACATGAGTGATATCGGATACTTTGCTCCAACTATGTTTACCATGACAGATGTTTTTGGCATTGAAGGAAAAGTGTCTGGCACAGTAGATAATTTCTTTGCCAAATCGCTTGATATCACCTATGGGGAAAATACCTCTTTCATAGGAAATATTGATATTAAAGGCTTACCTGATATTTATACCACATATTTTAAAGCCGATATTCAAAAATTTACCACTTCAGCCCATGATCTTTCAACCTTTGCTTTACCCAACTCTTCCGGAACTATTCCCATTCCGGAACAATTAAAAACAGCAGGAATTTTACAGATATCTGGTACTTACACAGGTTATCCCGACAATTTTATCTCGAGAATAGGACTAAACAGCAGATTTGGGAAAATTAATGCCGATCTCACAGTAACGACCAAACATACCGGTCATGAAATTGCTTATAAAGGAACCCTGACGGCCAATCAATTCAATGTGGGAAAATTTCTGAAAATGGAAAAAAAACTTGGTGAGACGAGTTTCCAGCTTCATGTGAACGGAAGTGGACTTTCAAAAGAAAGCATTAATCTGACTGCAAAAGGCATGGTGAAATCCATCAATTTGCTCGGTTATAACTATGAAAATATAAACATTGACGGGAACTTCAAACAACAGCAATTCGAAGGTTTTTTAGCCATGCGCGACGAAAATCTTGATTTCAACTTCAACGGACTTGTTGATTTCAATAGCGAAAAACCAATTTTTAATTTCAGTTCCGATATCCGCCATGCCGATCTTTACAAGCTGAATCTGTCAGAAAGAAACAGCCGGTCGGAACTCGCTGCCAAAATGAAAATTAATTTCACCGGCAGCACTTTCGACCAAATCTCAGGAAATGTTATCATTGATGAGCTCTCATACCTTGAAGGCGAATACAGATACACCCTTGACAGTCTCTGCATTTCAACGTTAGTCGCTGATGATGGGATCAGAAAAATCATGATGAAATCGGACATGATAGATGCACGTATTCAGGGACAATTTCAACTTTCAACTTTACCCGCTGTTTTTGCAAGCTATATGAGCACTTACTCAGATGTCCTGCCTGGTCAGATCAGCAGCCAACGTGCAAATGGAACTATTCAGGTAATTGATTTCCGGGCTGATCTGAAAAATGTAGATCAGCTTACCCGGCTTTTTGCACCGCAAATATCCATCGCTCACTATGCTGAACTCAACGGATTGTTTCATTCCGGCGATCAAAAATTTGACCTGGAATTTTGCGCTGATACAATTACCCTAGCTTCCGTCAGATTTGTAGAAAGCCGGATTGCCTCATCTTCAGACGACAGTCTAATGTATTTGGATATTACTGCCCAGAAAACATTTTTTAGTGAACCATCAGCACAAAATCCAAACGGAATCGGATTGGACAGTTTAAAAATGGTTACACAATTCCGACAGGACTCACTTAATTATCATTTGTCATGGAATGATTTTTCGGATCAGAAAAAGAACACCGGCAGTATCAAAGGAAGTTTCATTCTTGAAGACATTAATCGATTTAACAACCATTTATCCTATCTAAACGTGATTATTGACGGTGAAAAATGGAAAATTAACCCACTGAATACTCTCAAAATTCAAAAAGACCAGCTTATTTTCAAAAATATCGCCCTTTTTAACCAGCAATCTGCTTTTGAAATTGAAGGAGCACTGTCGAAAAAAGACACTGACAGCCTGAACTTGAATTTCAAAAAGATCAATATCAGTAAGATTGACCAACTATTCAGCGGAGATAATTTGGATATTGATGGAGAATTAGATGGAACTGCCACTATCACGGGACTTTACAATATTCCCAATTTTCTACTCGATGTATCTGTTGATGATTTAATATTGAATGAAGAAAAACTGGGCAATCTTAATCTGACCACCTGGTGGAACGACTTCGAACAGTCGTTGTGGGTTGATCTGGAAATAAACAACAAAGGAAATGTCGGAGTTGGGAAAGTGCTTTCGCTTTCAGGCAACTATTTTCCTGCCCGGACCGATAAAAACTTCGATATGGAATTGCAACTCAACAATTTAGGTATTCGTTTAATTAATCCATTCATTGATAACATTGCCAAAATCAGTCAGGAAAGTCTTGCCAGCGGTAATCTCAAAATCAGTGGCACCTCTTCCAAGCCAGTTGCAAAAGGCACCATTAACCTGATGCGTACACAATTCCTGATAAATTATCTGAATGCTTACTTTTCGCTTGCAGGTCCAATTAACATTGATGAAAATATTATTAATCTCAACGATTTAAAAATTAATGATATAAGCGGAAACCCAGCGACCTGCACAGGGAGTATTTCTCACAATTATTTCAAAAATTTTACACTTGATCTGTCCATCGCTCACACTGATTTTAAAGTGATGAACACCACATCACGCGATAATGAACAATTTTTTGGAAATGCTGTAGCATCAGGAGTTTTTACCATATCAGGCCCTTTGGACGATCTGCAGATGAATGTCATTGCACGTTCGGAAGCCGGAACCAAAATTCAGATTCCCATCACGCTTGATGTAAGCATCCCCGACAATGATTTCATCGTTTTTAAAAACAGCAACACCACTGATGAAGAAGAAACGCAGACAACCTACAATGTAAATCTAAAAGGACTTGAAATAAACCTTGACCTTGATGTAACCGAAAAAGCCGAAATTGAGATCTATCTGCCATATTCCATCGGCACTATAAAAGGGATTGGTAATGGTGATATCGGCATGAATATCAGCAAGAATGGCAATTTTACCATGTTTGGTGATTATTTGATTTCTGAAGGCACCTTTAGATTTAACTTTGAAAATCTATTTGGACGAACTTTCAACATACGTCGGGGCGGAATAATAAGCTGGACGGGCAGTCCTTATGATGCCACCCTCAATATGAAAGCTGTTTATCCCGTTAGAACCACCCTTTCAGGATTACAGTTGCAAAGTGATTCTTCATCGGTTTACAATACACGTGTTGATGTTGAATGTATTATTCATCTTCAAAATGCATTGATAAATCCTGATATCCGATTTTCAATGGATTTTAAAAATGTACCCGAAAACACCAAAGAAATCATTTTTGCTTCACTCGATACTACTGATCAATCCGTTATGAGTCAGCAGTTTTTATCGCTGTTGTTGTTGAGCAATTTCAGCTATACTGCCAATACACCCTCATTGGGAACAACAAGCTTTAAGCTGCTTTCAAACCAATTGAGCAGTTGGTTGTCCAAACTAAGCAAGGACGTGGACATTGGAATTGATTATCAACCCGGTTCGCAGCTCACCGAGGAAGAACTCAGGGTAGCTTTAAGAACTCAGTTGTTTAATGATCGATTACTTATTGACGGGAACTTCGGGGTCAGGGGCGAATCGCGAAATCAAAACACCAGTAGTGTGGTAGGCGACATTAACGTAGAATACAAAATTACCAATGATGGCAGATTCAGAGTAAAAGCATTTAACCGCACGAACAATCTGTCTATTATCGAAAATAATGCTCCATACACTCAGGGGCTTGGCTTATTTTACCGACGTGAATTCGACAGTTTTAAAGACTTGTTCAACAAATCTTCAAAAAATGAAAGCCGATCATCTGGCCAGAGTGACAAAAAAAATGATGAGGCTGTGCTTGATTCTTACAAGCGAGATGATGATTAACCTTATTTTTGCAAAAATTTTAGCAAATGGCTTTTATCCTGGGAATTGAATCATCATGCGACGACACATCTGCCGCTGTACTTCAGAATAATGTCCTGCTTTCCAATATAACAGCCAATCAAAGCGTACATCAAAAATACGGTGGTGTGGTACCGGAGTTGGCATCAAGGGCACATCAACAAAATATTATTCCGGTAATACATGAAGCTCTCGCTGTTGCCGGCATTTCAAAAAATCAACTGGATGCTGTAGCTTTCACACGAGGCCCTGGCCTGCTCGGTTCATTGCTGGTTGGAACTTCATTTGCCAAAGCGTTTACTCTTGGTCTCAATATTCCGCTTATCGAAGTGGATCACATGATGGCGCACATTCTGGCCCATTTCATCCACATGCCGGACGAACAAAAAAAAGTTCCTTCATTTCCGTTTCTCTGTCTTACTGTATCGGGCGGGCATACGCAAATTGTGATGGTTTATGATTATTTTAACATGAAAATTATCGGACAGACCATCGATGATGCAGCAGGTGAAACGTTCGATAAAGCCGCTAAAATCATGAGTCTTCCTTATCCGGGTGGTCCCATTATTGACAAACTGGCTCAGGAAGGAGACCCGTCAATGTTTTCATTTCCCGATCCGCAGATTTCCGGTTTTAATTACAGTTTCAGCGGATTAAAAACTTCATTTCTCTATTTTTTGAGGGATCAGCTGAAATCCGATCCTGATTTCATTCAAAAAAACAAACACCATCTTGCTGCATCACTGCAGGCGACTATCGTAAAAATTCTTTTGAAGAAACTAAGACTCGCTGCGGATCATTTCAAAATTAACGAAATTGCTATAGCTGGTGGTGTTTCAGCCAATTCAGGACTGAGGAAAGCTTTGGTTCAAACCGGTAAAGAGTTGGACTGGAATACCTATGTGCCGATTTTTCAGTTCACAACCGACAATGCAGCTATGATCGCAATGACAGGGTATTTTAAATTCATCACCAACCAGTTTACTGACCAGAAAGTCACACCCTACACACGAGGAGGCATCTGATTGTTTTTCAAAAGTGTACACCATCAACTCCCAGGATCAGGTGAATGTAACGAAAATCAACAGGGAGGGTAATCATTCCATCATCCAGATTCCTGACAATTGCAGCACGTTTTAAAACTCATTTCCTAATAAGAACCTGCTGTCCTTTTGGAAAAACCAACATACCGGGATTTGGATGCATGGAGATAAAATGGATGAACCTAAAATAGGAGATATCAAATAAGTTGTTCTCCATCAATTAGTTGTACCTGCACCTGCACACCGAGCCTGAATGCATCCTGTGATTTAAGATTATCAATTTGTATTTTGGTTGTTTTTGAAGTTTCAGAGGAAACTATCCTAAAGATAAGTGCTTTGTTTTCCAGATAATTAACCACAATAGGAACAAATTTTCTTTTAACCTCAATAACTGTTTGGTTGGCAGGAGTTGATTCCATTAAGTACCATTTTAAAATTGAGTATAAAATTACTTCAGTGTGTCACATCAACAGTTAATATCTATATTAATTTTCCGTTAACTTTCTGTTAATTTTTGGATTATCATCAATCGTAAAGTTGGAGAAATTCATATGAATTTCCGACCCATTTCAGATAACGGAGAAAATCTTCAAAGGAAATCACCACTGAATAGGTATTCAGATTGGGATGAAAACTGATTTTTTCTGATGCCAGCAGATGATTGTCCAGAAATAGGTGAACATGATGGTTTAAGTCATTTATAAGTCCGAACGGAGAGACAGAACCGGGAGAAACACCCAGATATTTTTCCATTCGCTGAGGAGAAGCAAACGACAATTTACCCTGCTTCAAACGTTTCTCCAGATCATGTATAGCCAAATTGGCCCTATGCTCGATAATAACCAGATAATGACGGTCACCTTTATGATTTCGAAAAAATATGTTTTTACAATGCGTAGCTTCGATATTTTTCCAGTACTTCTGAGCCTCTTCAATGGTTGGTGCCGGAGGATGTTCATAAAGGTCAAAACTAATGTTTAAATTTTTGAGAATTTGCAAAACCTTATCTTTTTTAGTATCCATGAGATAAGAAATTTAATTAGTTTAAATTGAACGATTTTTTTTTCTATTATTAGAGAAATTAAAACTAATTTTACGCCTCAAATTTAACAGCTTCTTTTTAAGAATTTGATTTTCCATTCAGATAATGAACATTTTTATTAACTAAAACTTTATCACAATGAATTTTGTTACCAAAATCTCTAAGCAAGGTAAATTTGCATTACTTGTTGTACTGCTTTACTCATTTGCTGCTCTCAATGCCCAGTCATATCAATATAATGACGCATGGGGCAAAACCGGAATCACTCTAAAAAGCGAATCTCATCAAAGTGTGAGAATTAATTTTTCAGTAACCACACTCAATTTCATTGATCACCAAATTGATGGTGTTCCAATGAAAGACATTTCAATGCCACAGGTTTTTCTCCCGAACGATGAAGGGATGCCAAATCTCCCGGGTTTTAGCCGTACAATTGCTATTCCCGAAGGTGCTACTGCCAAAATCAATGTAAAAAGCTATCGCACTGAAACCTTAAAAGACATTGCCATTGCACCTGCACCACGTATACCTCTTGATACTGAAGACGGTCCTCTGGAATACAACAAAAATGAACGCGTTTACAATCAGGATGCCTATTATCCATCCGAGCCTTTCCTGCTTTCCGAAATAAAGGAATACAGAGGTGTGGATGTTGTAATCTTTGGCATAACCCCATTTCAATACAATCCGGTTACCAAAGAGTTGATCATCTATCGTGATGTTGATTTAGAAATTGTATTTGAAGGCGGGAACGGCCAGTTTGGAGAAGAACGTCTTCGCAGCCGCTGGTTTGATCCGATCCTTGAAGATGCTATTCTGAACTATAATTCCCTGCCTGTGATTGACTACAGCGCCAGAATGCAGCAACTCAATTATACCGAAGATGACGGATTTGAATACCTGATCGTGATTCCAAATAATCCAATCTGGCTTCCTTATGCAGAGCAAATCAAAGAATGGCGTACAAAACAAGGTATTCTTACCGGGATCAAAACATTGAATGATATTGGTGGAAGCACTGTCAATATTCTGGAAAACTATTTCAACAATGCTTACAATACCTGGACAATACCTCCGGTGGCTGTATTGCTTATGGCCGATTACGGAACAGATGCCAATAACAGCATCATTTCACCTATCTGGGATAGTTATTGTGCATCCGACAATGTTTTTTCCGATGTCAATGGCGACGATATGCCGGAAATGATCTTTGCCAGAATGACGGCTCAAAATGCTACTCACCTGCAAACCATGGTTTCCAAAATGCTTGACTATGAATCCGACCCACCTATTGATCCGGCTTTTTATTACAATCCTATTACCGCTCTAGGCTGGCAAACCGAGCGCTGGTTCCAGATTTGCTCCGAAACTATTGGCGGATACTGGCGCGCAAATAATAAAGAACCTGTTCGTATTAATGCTATTTATAGCGGAAGCCCCAGTACAGTATGGTCAACAGCTACCAACACTGAACAGGTAGTCAGTTATTTTGGTCCTAACGGAATGAATTATATTCCTGCTACACCTGCCGAACTTGGCGGATGGACAGGTGGTACAGCACAGGGAGTTATCAATGCCATTAATACCGGAGCCTTTGCTCTGCAACACCGCGACCACGGTGGCGAAACCGGTTGGGGTGAACCGGATTTTCAGAGCAATCATATCAACAGTCTGACAAATACCGAAAACAACGAATTTGTCTATGTTTTCTCAATCAATTGTCTTACTGGTAAATATAATATGTCTGGAGAATGCTTTACTGAAAAATTCCATCGTCATACTTACAACGGACAAAATGCAGGTGCACTTGGTTTGATAGCTGCATCCGAAGTATCATATTCATTTGTAAACGACGCTTTTGTATGGGGAATGTTCGATAATTTCCATCCTGATTTTATGCCCGACTACGGCAATTATGTTCAGGAACGCGGATTCTTACCTGCATTTGGTCAGGCTGCAGGGAAATACTTCCTGCAACAATCACAATGGCCTTATAATACAAGTAACAAAGCAGTAACCTACAATCTGTTCCATCAGCATGGTGGTGCATTTATGCAGGTTTACACTGAAGTACCTCAGGTAATGCCAGTTACACACAACCCGATCCTTTACAGTGGAAATTCATCATTTTCTGTCATTGCCCCAGAAGGTGCTTTTATTGCCCTTACCGTAAACGGACAAATTATTGGAACAGCACTGAGCACCGGTGGTGCCAATACCATTGTTATTGAGCCTCAACTCCCGCCAAATACTATGGTCGTTACGGTTACCAAACAAAACTATTTCAGGTATGAAGCCAATGTTGACATCATCCCACCAACCGGACCCTATGTAGTCGGCGATTCATACATCCTTCACGATCCTTCAGGAAACAATGACGGACTGATGGATTATGGCGAAAGCTTCACCCTTGACATGATTATGAAAAATGTTGGCGTTGCACAGGCCACAAATGTATCAACCACCATTTCAACTACCAGTGAATACATCACCATCACTGATAATTATGCATTTGTCGGAGTTGTAGCACCTAATGCAACTGTTACAGTAAACAATGCATTTGCTATGACCTGTTCAGCCAATATTCCTGATAACCACTCTGTATCGTTTACTTTAAGCTCAACCAACGGAACCGACACATGGATCAGTTATATTTCGATTACTGGTCATGCTCCAAATTTGAAGTTTGTGGAATATATCGTTAACGATGCCAGTGGTAATGGCAACGGATTGCTTGATCCGGGCGAAACAGCTCCAATAGTTATCACCGTCGAAAATAACGGCTCTTCTGCTGCTTATGACGTAACCGGAATACTCACTTCATCCGACCCTTATGTTTCAGTGCTTACCACCCAACCGCAAAATATGGGAGATATGGCAGCAGGTACTACTGCAAATTGTACTTTCAATGTTTCTGCTTCTGCAAACGTTCCGGCTGGTTATGAAGCAGATCTTGATCTTTCAATGGAAGCCGATCTTGGAGTAGCTCAACAGGATGTTATCACTTTGCTTTTCCCAGATTATTGCTATCCAACAGCTAACTGCTCGTATGGTGATGGTTTCGAAGGATTTGCCCTCGAGCAAATTAACAATATGACCGGAAATGGTTGCAGCCCCAGTGGTTATGGTGATTACACTTCAATGGTTGCCAATCTCCAGGCAGGTCAAACCTACCAGGTACAATGGAAAACAGGCTACAGTAACCAACAAGCCTGTCTTTGGATTGACCTGAATGATAATAAAACCTTTGAGGACAATGAAAGGCTGATTACCAACTTTGCACTTGCTCAGGCAAATACAACCTACACTACAAACTTTACGGTTCCTTCTACAGCCAATGTTTGGGGACAAAAACGCCTCCGCATTCGTGCCAACTGGCAAAACTCCTCTGCTGATCCCTGCGCTAATTTCAGCTATGGTGAAACAGAAGATTATACCGCCGATTTTGGCAGTCAGACAAATCTTGAACCACCTCAAAATATTGCTGCAACTGTATCCGGAAACGATGTTACCATCACCTGGGAAGTCCCAGCCAATAGCAGTGAAGATGTCCTTGGGTACAATGTTTACCGTGACGGACAAAAAATTGCTGACCTGATTACCAGCCTCAGTTACACCGACTACAACCTCTCGTCAGGAAGCTACTGGTATTCTGTTTCAGCCGTTTATCCAGAAGGTGAATCTGATGTTGCCCTGCCTGCTCAGGTAACCATTGGATCGCTCGACGGTAAGCTTCAGGGTTTTGTAAGAGATGCCATCACTCATCTTGTGGTACCGGATGCATGGGTTTCCGCTCTGAATACCGAATATGGCGCCGTTACCTATAACACTCCTTTTGGAAGCCACTATACGCTGAATCTGCCAGGAGGTACTTATACCATCGTTTGCAGTGCCCCGGGATACCAGTCAATTACAGTAAACAATGTTGTAATTTTAGAAGGGCAGACCAGAGCTATCAATTTCTATATGAATCCGGGTGAAGGAGAAGTTCCGGATGCTCTCACAGGAATACAGCAATACACCATGGAGGAAATGACCCTCTATCCTAATCCTGCTACCGATGAAATCAACATTGTTACCAATTCCATGCAGAAATATGTGAAAATCATCAACAGCATGGGGCAAACTGTTTACAGTAATACTGTAGGCAATTACAATGTAAAAATCAACACAAACAACCTTACAAAAGGAATCTATTTTGTAGAAATTGAAACTGAAACCAGTAAGTTTATCGAAAAACTGGTCATCAGATAATCAATTAGTATTTGACCATAAAAAAGGGAACATCGTTATAACGATGTTCCCTTTTTTATTTAGCTGCCTAAAACAAATTTCAATCAAAATCCCAGCGTTTTAAGCATAGACTTGTAAGATTGTTCTTTGGCAAAAAGCTTAGGTGAAAAATCCCCATTTTCATCCAAATCAATAATGATATGCTTGGGTGCTGGAATCAAACAGTGCTGAATCCCGCCGTATCCTCCCAAAGATTCCTGATAAGCACCAGTATGAAAGAAACCGAGATAAAGAGGATCATTTTTATCAAATTTGGGTAAAAAAACTGCATTGGTATGCGCTTCATCATTGTAATAATCCTGACTGTCACAAGTTAATCCTCCAAGACAAACGCGCTGATACTCGGCATCCCACCTGTTGATAGGCAGAAGAATAAATCGCTGATTAATAGCCCATGAATCCGGCAGAGTAGTCATAAACGAACTGTCGATCATATTCCACAACTCGCGATCATTTTGCTGCTTCTGATCCAGAACAGAATAAAGTGTAGCACCGCTTTCGCCAACAGTGAAAGAACCAAACTCCGTGAAAATATCAGGTTCTGGGACTCCGTGCTGATCACAAACGGATTTAATCTGCGCTACAATTTCTTCAGCCATGTATTCATAATCATATTCAAATCCCAGCGAGCGCTTGATTGGGAAACCTCCGCCGATATTAAACGAATCCAGCTCAGGGCAAACCTTTTTTAGTTCAACATACACATTCAAACTCTTGTTTAATTCATTCCAATAGTATGCTGTATCTTTGATCCCTGTGTTGATGAAAAAATGCAGCATTTTCAATCCTATCTTTGGATTACTCTCTATTTTTTCGTGATAAAAAGGCACAATATCATTATAGCGAATCCCAAGTCTGGACGTATAAAACGAAAACATTGGCTCCTCTTCTGAAGCAATTCGAATGCCTACATTAAAATTTTTACTGACGTTGTCAGTGTAATATTGCAACTCATCCATGTTGTCCAGAATCGGGATGGTATTTGTAAAACCTTCATTAATCAACCGTACAATATTTTCAAGATATTGATTGCGTTTGAATCCGTTGGATAGGATGAAAATATCTTTCCCGATAAGACCAGAATTGTACAATTCATTTATAATATTAATGTCAAATGCTGATGATGTTTCGAGGTTAATCTTATTCTTCAATGCCTCTTCCAGAACAAATGAAAAATGAGAACTTTTTGTACAGTAGCAATATTTGTAATCAGCCTGATAATCCACTTTAGCCATTGCAACATTAAAAAGTCTTTTTGCTTTTTGAATTTGTGAACTAATCTTGGGCAAATAGCTCAGCTTTACCGGAGTACCATATTGTTTTATAATATCCATTAAAGGAATTTTATTGAAGTATAACTCATTGTCATGAACTTCAAACTCTTCCTGGGGAAATTCAAATGTTTGCTCAATCAGATCCTGATATTTAATTTTCATTTACAATTTAATTTTGAATAAATAAGGGTAATAATTTAAATGTAACTGAATTACTTTTATAAAATTTTGCAAATGTAACTAAATTACATTGTGAGAAGCATCTAAAAAAAGTATTCCTAAAAAGAAAGGAGTAAAGATAGAAATGTTAATGATTAGTGCCAAGGAAAACTTTCCTGCAAAACCATTTCAATTTTATTAAACTGTTGATTGAGAATTATTTCCAGTTAAAAGTTTCGAACAAATAGTCCATATCTTTTACAATAAAATCAATAACGGGTTTCAATGAATCATTATTTGGTAAATGATTAAAGTACAAAGCGCCCCGCATAAAATGATGCACACTGTCGGTAATCCAAAACTGAAAAGGTGAAGCCGCTTCTTTACCTTCAATAAAATATACCATTCCGAATCCTCCGGATTTTGGCAAATAAACTTCTGACTCAGTGATGCCAACAGCTTTTTCAGCATGCTGAAAAACCAAGCGTCGCGAATCTTCCTGAAGAGTATGAAGGTCGAAAGAATCGAGGCTCTTGTAACTCAGATGAACTTTACCTTTAAACTGCGGATAGGCCAGATTGATCCAGAAAGGTTCCTGGTAAGTAATTTCATCATGTTGAATAACTGCAAATTTTGAATACTGAAAAGAATAGGGAAATGAAGTGTCAAATACCTGGTATGAATGCTCAGGTAAATCAATCCGGATGTAACCGACAGGACGAGGATAATAAGAAGTATCGCCACATGAAAGTAAGAAAAAGAGGGAAAAAAACGTAACAATCTGTAGAATCTTCAATCTTAAAATCAATTAATTAAAGGCTTTTGGTTTAGGCAGGTTAACCTGGATTTGCAGGATACGCCGGTTGTCAACTTTTGTTGTTTTAAACTCAAAATGCTGAAATTTAGTATTGTGATTGATTTTAGGAATTTTCCCTTCAAGTTCAATTATTAATCCGGCAAGTGTGTCAGGATTACCCTGAATATCTTCAAAAATGGCATCATCGATATTTAAAATTTTGCAAAAGTCATTGAGCAATGTCTTTCCTTCGAAAAGATAAGTATAATCATCGATTTTTGTATAATTTACTTCATCTTCCACTGTATCAAATTCATCACTGATATCTCCGACAATTTCTTCGATAATATCTTCAAGCGTCACAATTCCGGAAGTTCCGCCATATTCATCAACCACTACGGCAAGATGAATTTTTTTTCTTTGAAAATCCTGAAGCAGGTGATTGATTTTCTTTGTTTCGGGCACAAAAAAAGCAGGTCGTAAAAGAGAAGACCACTGAAAATCATCAGGTTTTTCGAGATGTGGCAAAAGGTCTTTTACATACAGAATCCCTACAATTTTGTCGAAACTGTCTTTATAAACCGGAATGCGGGAATAGCCGGAAACGAGTATTGTTTTTAGCAATTCATGATATTTTGTTGAAACATCAACAGCAGTGATATCAAGTCGGGGTTTCATTATTTCTTTTGCATCAATTTCACCAAATTTTACAATGCCTTTGAGCATTTTACGCTCTTCATCCTTAGCATCTTTGTCGGACGTCAGCTCAATGGCCTGGGAGAGGTCACTCATTGAAATTTGCTGAGTTTTTCGGATAATTCTTCGGTCAACTATACCTGAGCTTTTCACCAGTAAAGTACTAAGGGGATAAAAGAATCCAATCAGAAATCGAAATGGCAATGTCATCATCAATGCGAAACGAAGTGGCCTTGTAGCAGCTAAAATTTTTGGCATTATTTCGCCAAAAATTAACAGCAGGGCAGTAACTCCAATCACCTGAAGAACAAAAGCAAGCAGTGGATGATTATCAAGACAGAAAAGAACCGAAATGATGTAGGTGGACAAAACGATCACAGCCACATTCACAAAATTATTGGCAATAAGTATGGTAGCAAGCAACCGTTTGGGTTGTTCTAAAAGCAGCATCAGACTCTCCCCATTCTTGTGTTTTTCAGAACGAATACTTTGAAAATGAGCAGGCCCCAGGGAAAAAAATGCGACTTCGGCTCCTGAAATGAGTGCCGAACAGAGAATCAGCACAACCATTACTATCAATCCGATAATTACCGGAATACTCAGCGGCTGAAATAATGCATCAGCCACCAGAATGATGACCTCCGCAAAAGGATCGCTATCTGTTTCTTCCAAAACTTTGAATAATTAATTTAACGTAAAAACACCTCAAAAGAAGCAAATGCAAAAATACATCTTTACACAAAATCGTGTAGAAATGATTTAATCACATTTAATGGAAACTTTCTGCCCAAAAAGGGAATCTCCCCTGTAAATCAGAATGGTAGATCGTCTGTAGTAGTATCTTCAGTAGGCTGAGTTTCTTCAATAGTAGGCTCAGAATGACTCTGGGATTGATAGGAAGTCCCTTCCTGGTCTCGCTTACCGAGCATTTGCAGGTTGTCGCCAAAAATTTCAGTGACGTATTTTTTTACACCATTTTGCTCGTAGGATCGGGTTTTTATTTTTCCCTCCAGATAAATAGAGCTTCCTTTTCTGAGATATTTTTCGGCAATTTCAGCAAGTCCGCGCCATAAAACAATATTATGCCATTCGGTTTGGTCCACTCTGTTTCCCTCTTTGTCGCGGTAAGATTCTGTAGTTGCCAGCGAAAAGGTCGCCTTTTTGACATTATTTTCAAAGGTCATTATTTCCGGGTCACGACCTAAATTCCCGATCAGAATAGCTTTGTTAATACCAGCCATAGTTAATTAATTTATTGGTTCATATTGAGTACAAATTTAGAATAAAATTTTTGAATCTATATATAATACCTGAAATGATAATAAATTTGTTGACATTATTCATTGATCATTATTTCAATTAATCATTACGGAGTCTAATGAAATTCTTTACATTTTTTTTTCTGTTACTTCTGTCCGCAATCGTTATGGCCCAACAACCATTAAAGGATAGTTTGCTGAACCTGGCCAATAATCCTCATACATCAGACGAAGACAGAACAAAGGCCTGGCTTAAACTGGCCCAAAGCCATTCTTTACAATCATCTGACCAATCGCTTGACTATGCCAGGAAAGCTTTTGCGATTGCTGAAAAAAACAATTATAAAAGTCTTCTCTCAGCCTCGGCAAAGGAAATTGCCAAAGTTTATTATCGTCAGAGCGACCTGGCCAATGCACTGGAATATTTCAAGCTGGCACTCAAAATCAACCTTGAAATCAATAATCAGGAAGAACTGGCTGCCAGTTATAATAATGTAGGTGTGATTTACAACAGGCTTGGTTATTACACCCTGGCATTACAAAACCATCTTAACCAGCTGAAAACCAATGAAAAATTAAACAATCAGCGAGGAATTGCCGTGTCGTATCTGAATATTGGGAATATTTACAATAACCTGAGCGAAAATGATAAGGCGCTGGATTATTACCAACGTTCAAGAGAAATTTACGCAAAGCTTGGCGACACCAACTCCTATGCAAACACCTCAGTCAACCTTGGCGTAATCAGTATGGAACTAAAAAACTATAAGCAGGCGGAGGAATATTTTAACGAAGCGTTGGCAATCAAACAAAATATGGAAGATGTCAGTGATATTGCTGCAATTTATTCGAACCTTGGTGTAATCAACCTTATTCAGAACAATCTGAATCAGGCACTTGAATATTTTGATAAAAGTATGACCCAGTATTCCTCTGTTGACAACAAACGTGGAATAATAGTTACAAATCTGAACATCGGTGATGTAAAAATGAAAATGAAACTTTTTGATGAGAGTTACCAATACTTTTTTGAAGCGTTGAAATTAGCCACCTCAATTGATGCCAAAAAACTCATTAAGGATGCACAAATGTATCTTGCCACCTGGCACAAAGAAAACAACGATTACAAAACTGCCTATGAGTACTATGAATCTTTTACCGCCCTTAAAGACAGTTTGTTCAATATCGAAAAAAGCCATCAAATCAAAAACCTCCAAATTGTTTATGAAGTTGAAAAAAAAGAAAAGGAAATTCTTGAGCAGGGAATTGCTATTGAACAGTTTAAAACACGACAGGTTTACTTACTACT
>Ga0116152_10002268_pt1 | contig 15663 bp, 18 predicted proteins | sample AD_UKC119_MetaG_FD_89894 | JGI IMG/M metagenome (GOLD analysis project Ga0116152, IMG submission 89894) | Active sludge microbial communities of municipal wastewater-treating anaerobic digesters from Hong Kong - AD_UKC119_MetaG | ecosystem: Engineered > Bioreactor > Anaerobic > Digestate... | reverse complement strand
CCCCGGCAGCCCGGGCCCGCAGGTATTCGCCGATCGACACCACGTCCATCCCCGCCCCCAGGTCGCCCAGAACCTTCAGCACGGCCACGTTGGCGTTCGATTTGACCGCGAAGCAGACCAGCGAGGGCAGCGGGTCCAGCGCCTCCTGGAACAGCTGGAAATGGCGCGTCAGGGTCGCCTGCGAATAGCAGTAAAACGGCGTGCCCACGGCGGCGGCAATGTCTGACACCGCGACGTCTTCGGCATGGAGGTGCCCGTTTCGATAGAGAAAATGGTCCAAGTCAGGCCCCCGGCCGATGCAGCGTTGATGTCAGTTTCGCGATCTTGCGGATTGGTCAGACATCCACGCGCCGCAAGAACAGGTAAAGCGGCAGCCCGCAGCTGACGCCGATGAGAAACGTGGCCGGGATCGCCAGCAGGCCGCGCCAGTTGCCGGTGCGCCGGCTTTCGACGACCACCCAGACCGTCAGTGTCGCCGCCGCGATGGTCAGGTCCCACACCAGCCCCGAGGTCGCCGCGTTGACATGCCAGGCCGCGACCAGCCCCGACAGCGACACGCCGTTCTCGGCGAACCACGCCAGGAACCAGCGCATCGGGTGGATCGCCCCCCAGAGCGCCAGCGCCAGCCAGACCAGCCGCATCACTGACCCCGCCAGAAACCGCTCAGGTCCATGCCGCCCGCTGCGGTGGGCGGCTCGCCCGCACCGCAGGCCGACAGCAACACCAGCCCCGCCAGCGCCGCCCAGAGTGTCCGTCTCATCCCAGGACCTCCTTCCATCGTGCGATCTGCGCCCGCACCTGATCGGGCGCCGTCCCGCCATACGAGACACGAGAGCGCACCGAGTTGTCCACCCCCAGAACGGAATAGACCTCGGCGGTGATGCCGGGGTGGACCGATTGCATCGCGTCCAGGCTCAGGTCCGGCAGATCACAGCCCTTGCCCTCGGCCAGCGCGACCAGCGTGCCGGTGACGTGATGCGCATCGCGGAACGGCAGGTTCAGCGCGCGCACCAGCCAGTCGGCCAGGTCCGTCGCGGTCGAGAAACCGCTGGCGGCGGCGGCGGTCAGTGCGGCGCGGTTGGCCGTCATGTCCTTGACCATGCCGGTCATCGCGGCCAGCCCCAGCATCAGGCTGTCGGCGGCATCGAAGACCTGCTCCTTGTCTTCCTGCATGTCCTTGGAATAGGTCAGCGCCAGCCCCTTCATCACCGTGAACAGCGCCACCGTCGCGCCCAGGATGCGCCCCAGCTTCGCGCGCAGCAGCTCGGCCGCGTCGGGGTTCTTCTTTTGCGGCATGATCGACGAGCCGGTGGTAAAGGCATCCGACAGCCGCACAAAGCGGAACTGCGCCGACGACCAGATCACCAGCTCTTCGGCGAAGCGGCTCAGATGCATCGCGCAAATCGACGCGGCCGACAGGAATTCCAGCGCGAAATCGCGGTCCGACACGCTGTCCAGGCTGTTTGCCGTCGGTCGGTCGAAACCCAGCGCCGCGGCCGTGGCGAAGCGGTCGATCGGGAACGAGGTCCCGGCCAGCGCCGCGGCCCCCAGCGGGCATTCGTTCATCCGGCGGCGGGCATCGTGAAAGCGGCTCTTGTCGCGGGCCAGCATCTCGACATAGGCCAGCATGTGGTGGCCCCAGGTCACGGGTTGCGCGGTCTGAAGATGGGTAAAGCCCGGCATCACCCAGTCGGCGCCGGCCTCGGCCTGGGCCAGAAAGGCGCGCATCAGCGCGTCGATTCCGTCGATCGCGGCGTCGGCCTGGTCGCGCACCCAAAGGCGGAAATCGACCGCCACCTGGTCGTTGCGCGAGCGCGCGGTGTGCAGCCGCCCCGCCGGTTCGCCGATGATCTCCTTCAGACGGGACTCGACGTTCATGTGAATGTCTTCCAGCGCCGTGCGGAACGGGAAGCTGCCGGCCTCGATCTCGGCCTTGACCTGCGCCAGGCCCGCGTCGATGGCCTGCTGGTCGGCCGGGGTCACGATGCCCTGGGCGGCCAGCATGGCGGCGTGGGCGCGCGATCCGGCGATGTCCTGGGCAAAGAGACGCCGGTCGAACCCGATCGAGGCATTGATCGCCTCCATGATGGCATCGACCCCGCCGGCAAACCGCCCGCCCCACATGCTGTTCGCGCCGTCGCTCATCGCAAATCCCCCGATTGTCGCGGCGCCGGTATACGCGCAGGGCGGGTTCGGCGCAATCGGCGGGCAGCGGTTCACCGCCTGTTAACGGCTGGCGGGCATTCTGGCGGCAGACGGAACAAAGGTGCCAGCGATGCCGACCCCAGACCCCATGCCCGAGGACGGGCTCGAAAGCCCCCTGTCCGTCGCGGACAGGATGCGACAGAACGAAACCATCGACATGGTGCGCCGTGCCCTGGACGAACGGCGCGCCCTGCTGGCCTATCAGCCGGTGGTGCAGGCGCGCATGACCAACCGCGCCGCGTTCTACGAGGCGTTCATCCGCATCCTCGACGACCGCGGGCGGGTGATCCCCGCGCGCGATTTCATGGGCGCGGTGGAAACCAGCGAACTGGGCCGGCGCATCGATTGCCTGGCGCTCGAGATGGGGCTGGCCGCGCTGGCGCGCGAACCCTCGATCCGGCTCAGTGTGAACATGTCCGCGCGCTCGATCGGCTACCCGTCCTGGCTGGCGGCGCTGGAACGCGGGCTCAGGTCGGACCCGACGATCGCCGAGCGGCTGATTCTGGAAATCACCGAGAGTTCGGCTATGGTCATGCCCGATCTGGTAACGGTTTTCATGGCCGACATGCAGGCGCGCGGCATCTGCTTTGCGCTGGACGATTTCGGCGCGGGCTATACGGCGTTCCGGTATCTCAAGGATTTCTATTTCGACATCATCAAGATCGACGGCCAGTTCATCCGCGGCGTGGCAGGCGACCCGGACAACCAGGTGCTGGCCCAGGCGCTGGTCTCCATCGCGCGCCATTTCGACATGTTCACCGTCGCCGAATCGGTCGAAACCGCCGAGGACGCGCGCTACCTGATCGACATCGGATTCGACTGCCTTCAGGGGTATTTCTATGGCATCCCCTCGACCGAGGCCCCCTGGCTCACCTCGAAGCTGGCGAAACTGGCCTGAATTCCGGTCCGGTTCCGCTAACGGCGCGAATTCGGGCGCGTTGCCCGCGTTTTCCGCACTGCGGCATTGATTCGACTCGGGGGGCTGCGTAAACCTTCGGGCATCCGCGCGCCGCATCGGTCGCGCCCTATGCGAGAGGATCCCCTATGACCAATGTCGTGATCGTTTCCGCCGCACGCACCGCCGTGGGCTCGTTCAATGGCAGCTTTGCCAACACCCCGGCCCACGAGCTGGGCGCCGCGGTGATCGAGGCGGTGGTTGCGCGCGCCGGGATCGACAAGGCCGAGGTGTCGGAAACCATCCTCGGGCAGGTGCTGACCGGCGGTCAGGGCCAGAACCCCGCCCGCCAGGCCGCGATCCGCGCCGGCCTGCCGGTCGAGGCCTCGGCCTGGGGCATCAACCAGGTCTGCGGCTCGGGCCTGCGCGCGGTCGCGCTGGGGGCGCAGCACGTGCAACTGGGTGACGCGGCCATCGTCGTCGCCGGCGGGCAGGAAAACATGTCGCTGTCGCCCCACGTCGCGCATCTGCGCGCGGGCTACAAGATGGGCGACGTCAAGTTCATCGATTCGATGATCAAGGACGGGCTTTGGGACGCGTTCAACGGCTATCACATGGGCCAGACCGCCGAGAACGTCGCCCAGCAGTGGCAGATCAGCCGCGAGATGCAGGACGTGTTCGCCGTCGCCAGCCAGAACAAGGCCGAGGCCGCCCAGAAAGCCGGCCGGTTCGCAGAGGAGATCACGCCCTTCGTGCTGAAGACCCGCAAGGGCGACATCACCGTCGATTCCGACGAATACGTCCGTCATGGCGCCACAATCGACGCGATGCAGAAGCTCAAGCCCGCCTTCACCAAGGACGGCTCGGTGACGGCGGCCAATGCCTCGGGCATCAACGACGGCGCGGCCGCGGTCCTGCTCATGAGCGAGGCCGAAGCCCAGCGTCGCGGCCTGCCGATCCTGGCCCGCATCGCCTCGTATGCGACGGCGGGTCTGGACCCGTCGATCATGGGTGTCGGCCCGATTCATGCCTCGCGCAAGGCACTGACCAAGGCCGGCTGGGCCGCGACCGATCTGGACCTGGTCGAGGCGAACGAAGCCTTCGCCGCGCAGGCCTGCGCCGTGAACCAGGAGATGGGCTGGGATCCCGCCCGGGTGAACGTCAACGGCGGCGCCATCGCCATCGGCCACCCGATCGGTGCCTCGGGCGCGCGCATCCTCAACACGCTGCTGTTCGAGATGAAGCGCCGCAACGCGAAAAAGGGCCTGGCGACCCTGTGCATCGGCGGCGGCATGGGCGTCGCCATGTGCCTGGAACGCTGAGATCGCCCTGCGCGCGAAAATTCTTGCTGCGAATGCACAATCGGGGGCGCAACAATGTTGCGCCCCCCTCTTATATTCGGTAACAGAATTTCAAGAACGGTTATCCTCAGGAGGACAGTATGGGACGGGTTGCACTGGTTACCGGCGGGTCGCGCGGCATTGGCGCGGCGATTTCACAGGCGTTGAAGGCCGCCGGCTACACGGTCGCGGCGAACTACGCCGGCAATGACGAGGCCGCCTCGGCCTTCACCGCCGAAACCGGCATCAAGACCTACAAGTGGAATGTCGCGGATTACGAGGCATCGAAGGCCGGCATCGCCGCGGTCGAAGCCGATCTGGGCCCCATTGACGTGGTCGTGGCCAACGCCGGCATCACCCGCGACGCCCCCTTCCACAAGATGACACCCGATCAGTGGAAGCAGGTGATCGACACCAACCTGACCGGCGTGTTCAACACCGTGCACCCCGTCTGGCCCGGCATGCGCGAGCGCAAGTTCGGCCGCGTCGTGGTCATCAGTTCGATCAACGGACAGAAGGGCCAGTTCGGGCAGGTGAACTATGCCGCGACCAAGGCCGGCGACCTGGGCATCGTCAAGTCGCTGGCGCAGGAAGGCGCGCGCTTCGGCATCACCGCCAACGCGATCTGCCCCGGCTATATCGCGACGGAGATGGTCATGGCCGTGCCCGAGAAAGTGCGCGAATCGATCATCGCCCAGATCCCCACCGGCCGCCTGGGCGAGCCCGCGGAAATCGCGCGCTGCGTGGCGTTCCTGGTGTCCGACGACGCGGGCTTTGTCAACGGTTCGACCATCAGTGCGAACGGCGGACAGTTCTTCGTCTGATCGCCCCGAAATCCGGGCGCAAGAGGGGGCCTTGCCCCCTCTTTTTGCTTTTGCGACAAGGCGCGGTCGAAAACGGGGGCGGACATGACGCGCGGCAAGGCCACAGGCATCGGGTTTTCGGCGGTGGCGCTCTGGTCCCTGCTGGCGGTCTTCACCGTAGCCAGTGCGCCGGTGCCCCCGTTTCTGCTGTCGGCGATGACCTTTGCCATCGGCGGCGCGGTGGGGCTGGTGTGGCTGCGCGCAACGGGCGGCACGGCGGTTCTGCGCAGGGTCCCGATCAAGGCCTATGCCTTTGGCACCGCTGGGCTTTTCGGCTACCATTTTCTCTATTTCACGGCCCTCCGATTGGCCCCCCCGGCCGAGGCCGGCCTGATCTGCTACCTCTGGCCGCTGCTGATTGTGCTGTTCTCGGGGCTGTTGCCCGGCGAGGTGCTGACGCGCGGCCATATCGCCGGCGCGCTGCTGGCCTTTGCGGGCGCCGCGCTGATCGTCGCGGGCGGGATTGGCGGGGTCTCGGGCGCGGCGGGGGGCTATGCGGTGGCCTTTGTCGCGGCGCTGACCTGGGCGGGGTATTCGCTGGGCTCGCGTCGGCTGGCAGGCGTGCCCACGGCCGCGGTCGCGGTGACCTGCCTGGCGACGGCCGGCCTGTCGCTGCTGGCGCATCTGGTGCTGGAACAGACGGTCTGGCCGCAGGGAATCCGCGGCTGGATGGCGGTGCTGGCCCTGGGCCTGGGCCCGGTCGGCCTGGCGTTCTATACGTGGGATGTCGGCGTCAAGCGCGGCGACATACAACTGCTTGGCACGGCCTCATACGCGGCGCCGCTCTTGTCCACCCTGGTGCTGGTTCTCAGCGGGCTGGCCACGGCCAGCCTGTCGCTGGCCCTGGCCGCAGGTCTCATAGCCGGCGGCGCACTGATTGCGGCGCGCGCCGGGCGCAGGATCACTCAGCCGCGAGGCGCGTGATCTCCTCCTTCAGACGCAACTTCTGCTTCTTCAATTCGGCGATCGCCAGATCATCCGCGCCGGGTGCCCGTTGCGCAGCCTCGACCTTTTCGGCGAGGGCCTGATGGCGGCGGCGCAGTTCCTGAAGATGCGAAGTCAAGGACATGAGTATCCTCCTGTTTCCGGGTGTCCGTGACCTCAGTGCACCACAGTTTCATCCATTTGTCACACAAAACCCGAAGCCGATTTGCGTCGATTTTGACGGGCCGGCCAGGCACCGCCGATCAGCCCCAGTCCAGCCCCCGGGCGTCCCGCAACAGGGCCTGCGCGGCGGGCGAGAAATCGTCGCCGTCGGCGCGATGCGCGGCGCCCAGGTGCAGCACCAGGGGCGGCAACAGGCGGAAGGGACCCTTCGCCCCCTTGCGGGCCTGGATCAGAACGCGCCCCGCCTGCCGTTCCGCGCGTGGCGCCAGCGGGCGCACCGCGATGGCGCCCGCCGGACCGTCGAGGGCCGCCAGCAACGCGGGCAGTCGCTCGGCCAGGTGAATGAGGGTCAGATATCCGCCGGGTTTGACGCGTTTCAGCCCCTGTCCCACCCAGTCGGACAGGGGCGTCTCCTCGCGCAGGGCGGCGTCGCGGCCGGCGTCCTGCGCCGCCGGCGAGCCGGCGCGGTAATAGGGCGGGTTCGCCAGCACATGGTCGAACCCCACGCGCAGCCCACTGGGCAAGGCCATCAGATCGGCTGTTTCGATTTCGGCAACAATCCCGTTCTCGCGCGCGTTCAACCGGGCGAGATCGGCATAGGCTGCCTGCCGTTCGACCGCGCAAAGCCGCAGGTCCGGAACGCGCGTGGCCAGCGCCAGCAGCGCCACGCCCACGCCGCAACCCAGTTCCAGGATCGAATCCCCCGCCCGCGCGCCGACCGCGGCGGCCAGCAGAATCGGATCGGTCGCCGCGCGGTAGCCCGTGCGCGGCTGACGAATGCGCAACCGGCCGCCCAGAAAGACGTCGAGCGTGGTGTCGTCAGTCATCCAGGGGCACGTTGTTGTCGCGCAGGATGGCCCGGGCCAGGAACAGATCGCGCTCGCGCACCATCAGGCGCTGCGGCACGATGGCCAGCGCGCTCATATGGACGTCCACTGCAAACGCCTCTATACCTTCGGCGCCGAGAAGGGCCGTCGCGAAGGGGATGATCGTGGGGTTCGAGGTGCGCAAGAGTTCTTTCATCCCGTCACTAAACGGCAAGCGCCCGCGCTTGTCAAAGCGGGGAAGCGGCCGAGGATGAGCACCACCCAGATCAACCCGCTCGAGGCCCTGTCGCAGGCCTTGTCGCTGGACATGGCAGCGGTCAACACCTTGATCCGGCAGCGAATGGCGTCCGAGAATGCGCCGCGCATCCCCGAGGTCACCGCGCATCTGATCGAGGCCGGCGGCAAGCGCATCCGGCCGATGATGACGCTGGCGGCGGCGCGTCTCTGCGGCTACGATGGCGACGCGCATGTCAAGCTGGCGGCGACGGTCGAATTCATCCACACGGCGACGCTGCTGCATGACGACGTGGTGGACGAAAGCGCCCAGCGCCGGGGCCGTCCGACGGCGAACCTGCTTTGGGACAACAAGTCGAGCGTGCTGGTCGGGGACTATCTCTTTGCCCGGGCGTTCCAGTTGATGGTCGAACCGGGAAACCTGCGCGCGCTGACGATCCTGTCGAACGCTGCCGCCGTGATCGCCGAGGGCGAGGTGCTGCAACTGACCGCGGCGCAGAACACCGCCACCACGGAGGCGACCTATTTCAAGGTGATTCGCGGCAAGACCGCCGCGCTGTTTTCCGCCGCGACGCAGGTCGGCCCGGTCATCGCCGGCTCGGACGAGGCCCAGGTGCAGGCGCTCTATGACTATGGCGATGCGCTGGGGATCTGTTTCCAGATTGTGGACGATTTTCTGGATTACGGAGGCGCGGGCGACGGGCTGGGCAAAAACCTGGGCGACGATTTCCGCGAGGGCAAGCTGACCCTGCCGGTGATCCGCGCGATCGCCGCCGCCGATGCCGACGAACGCGCGTTCTGGGACCGGACCATCGGCAAGGGCCAGCAGGCCGAGGGCGATCTGGATCACGCGATGACGCTGCTGGCCCGCCATGGCACGCTGGAAAGCACGCGCCGGACGGCCCTCGACTGGGCGGATCGGGCAAGGTCCGCGCTGGCCCCGCTGCCGGCGCACCCGCTCAAGGACATGCTGGCCGATCTGGCCGATTTCGTGGTGAAGCGGGTTAGCTGACCCGGCCGGACATTGGCGTCAGGCCAGGCTGCGCGTGGCCTGAACGAAGCGCCCCGGCACGCTCAGGCGGCGTTCCGCCGCGCGGCAGGTGCGCTCGTCCGCAAAGATCCCGACGCAGGTCGCCCCCGATCCGGTCATCCGCGCCAAAAGGCACCCGGGCTGCGTGCCCAGTTCGTCCAGCAGCGCCGCCACCGGCGGCAGAAGTGCGCGCGCCGGAGCCTCGAGGTCGTTGCGCATCCCGCTCAGCCAGACGGCCAGGTCGGCGGCGTCGTGCCATCGCGGCAAGACTGCGGGCATCGGGGGATTGTGCTTTTTCGTCAGAGCCTTGAAAACCGCGGGCGTGGACAGGCCGACGCCGGGGTTGACCAACAGCAGCCACAGCGGCGGCACCCCCAGGACCGGCTCGAGGTGCTCGCCCAGGCCGCGCATCCGCGTCGGCCGAGGCGCGGCCAGACAGACCGGCAGGTCGGCCCCCAGGCGCATCAGCGCCGCGGTCCCCGGCAGCGTCAGCCCCTGCGCGCGCGCCACGAGCCGCAGCGCGGTCGCCGCATCCGAGGACCCGCCCCCCATCCCCGAGGCCACGGGCAAGTGTTTTTCCAAGGACAGCGCCGCGTCGCGGGCGCCGATCAGGCGGGCCGCGCGCAGGATCAGGTTGTCCCCCTCGCCCAGCAGGCCGGCCGCCTGCGGCCCCGTCACCGCCAACGACAGACCCGTGCCGGCGTGCAGCGCGACCTCGTCGCCGAATTCGGTGAAGATCACCAGCGAATCCAGCAGGTGATAGCCATCCGCACGTTGGCCGGTGACGTGCAATGTCAGGTTGATCTTTGCCGGTGCGGTGGCCCGCATCACTGATCCGGATGCAGCGGCGGCTCCCCGGCCTCGGCGCGCACGGCGTCCAGACCGACCTCAAGCTTGCGGCGCAGGCGGTCCTCGTCCAGATCGTCGGCCGGCGCAAAGGACAGCGCCCGGCGCCATTGGAACCGCGCCTCGCGGTGGCGGCCGACGGCCCAATACACATCGCCCAGATGGTCGTTGAGGATCGCATCCGTCGGTTGCAGTTCGACCGCGCGCTCCATGTTGGGCACGGCATCCTCGTAATGCCCCAGCCGAAACTGCGCCCAGGCCAGACTGTCCACGATGTAGCCGCTGTCGGGCTCGGCGGCGACGGCGCGGCGGATCATGTCCAGCGCCTCGACCAGCTTTTCGCCGCGTTCGATCAGCGAATAGCCCAGATAGTTCAGCACGGTCGGCTGATCCGGTTCGACCGCCAGCGCGGCGCGGAAATCAGACTCGGCGGCGGCCCAGTCGTCGGTGCGCGAATAGGCGACCGCGCGGGCGAACCAGGTCTGCCACTCGGGTTCCAACCCGTTCGCGCGCAGGATGTCGATCGCCCGGGTATAGGCGGCGACCGCCTGCGGGAATTGCGCGTCGCGGCGCAGCGCATCGCCCAGCACGGTCTGGGCGGCAAAGCTGTCGGGGTTGTCGGCGGCCAGTTGCAGCAATTCGTCCAGCGCCGCGCCGGCCTGGCCCTGCGCCTCGAGGACCTGCGCGCGCCCCATGCGCGCCGCCATGTCGAAAACGCTGCCCTGAGGAATGCGGGCATAGGCGGCGGCGGCGGCCTCGGGCTGGTCCAGATCCTCGAGGATCTGGCCGATCAGAATCTGCGCGTCGGTCAGGTCCGGGTTGATCCAGACTGCCGCCTGGGCATAGATAAGCGCCTCATGCGTGTTCTGTGTCGCGCTCATCGCGCTGGCCATGACGGCGAAAACCTCGGCCATGCCCTGCGCCGGGGTCGAGATCAAGTCGAACGGCAGCGCGTGGTGGTCGGCGTAGGCCGCGCGCATCCGCGTGATCGCCGGGTCCATCCCCGAGGCAAAGACCCGGTCGATCAGCGCGACCGCGTCGTCGTAGCGTTCGGTCAGTCCCAAGAGTTGCGCATAGGCGATATAGCCGCGCCGGTTCAACGAGTCGGCCACGCCGTCGCGCGGGTCCTCGATCACCGCGACGGCGCCTTCGACATCGCCGACCAGCGCCAGCGCCAACGCCCGGCAATAGAGCGCAAAGGACCGCATTCCGTCGATTCCGGCGACCCGGTCCAGCGACTCTTGCGCCTCGGACATGCGGCCGGCACCCAGTTGGGCCCAGGCCTGCGCCAGCCCGTCGATCAGCGGGTGCACGACCGGGCGGGTCGCATCGACATAGCCCAGCGCCGCGGCATAGTCCTGGTCGTGAAAGGCGCCGGCCAGCAGCACCATGGCGGCGGCGCGGTTGCCCGGGGCCAGCGCGCGCAGGTCCTGTGCATTGCGCGCGGCGGTATCGACCGCACCGATGGAAAAGGCCGACACGACCAGGGTTTCCAGCGCCGCGGCATTCTGCGGATCGGCGGCGTGCAGCCGTTCGAGATAGGTGATCGAGGCGGCGAAATCGTTCTGCACCCCGGCCTCGCGCGCCGCCAGATAGGCCCCGGCAAGGCCCTGAGCCTGGGCGAGACCCGGCACCGCGACCGCCAGAAGGGACATCGCGGTCAGCGCCGCGCGCAGGGACGACAGGGTCGGGGGCATGGGCAGAGGCAAGGGCAGGTCTCCGGTCGCGGGGGTTTCCAAGATGTAGCCGCCACGCCAGTGAAGGGCAATGCGCCGCGCCCGGGCCGTGTTCACGCCACCGCGAGCGGTTTCGGGGCCGGAAACCGGCCCCGCCCGCCGTCACATGTTGGGATAGTTCGGGCCGTCGCCGCCCTGCGGCGTGGTCCAGGTGATGTTCTGCGACGGGTCCTTGATGTCGCAGGTCTTGCAGTGCACGCAATTCTGGAAATTGATGACGAATTCCGGTTTGCCGTCCTTTTCCACGACCTCGTAGACGCCGGCCGGGCAATAGCGTTGCGCGGGCTCGTCGAATTTCGGCAGGTTCACCGCGATCGGGATCGACGGATCGGCCAGCTTCAGGTGGCAGGGCTGGCTTTCCTCGTGATTCGTGGCGCTGAAGGACACGTTGGTCAGCCGGTCAAAGGACAGCACGCCATCCGGGCGCGGGTAGTCGATGCGCTTGAACCGCGCGGCTTCGCCCGTCGCCTTGGCGTCGTTCTTGCCGTGCCGCAGCGTGCCGAACAGCGAGAAGCCCAGCGTGTTCGTCCACATGTCCAGCCCGCCCAGCGCCAGCGACGGCATCAGCCCCCACTTGGACCACATCGGCTTGACGTTGCGGACCTTTTTCAGGTCCTTGCCGATCACGCCGCTGCGCAGCGTCTGTTCGTAGGTGGTCAATTCGTCGCCCTCGCGGCCGGCCTGCATCGCCGCATGGGCGGCTTCGGCGGCCTCGATGCCGGAATGCATGGCGTTATGGTTGCCCTTGATCCGCGGCACGTTGACCAGCCCGGCCGAGCACCCCAACAGCACCGCGCCCGGCATCGTCAACTTGGGGATCGACTGCCAGCCGCCCTCGCTGATCGCACGGGCGCCATAGGCCACCCGCTTGCCCCCCGCCAGCAGGTCCGCGATCACGGGGTGATGCTTGAACCGCTGGAATTCCATATAGGGATAGAGGTGCGGATTGGCATAGTTCAGGTGCACCACGAAACCGATCAGCACCTGGTTGTTTTCAAAGTGGTAGACAAAGGACCCGCCGCCCGCGTTCCCGCCCAGCGGCCAACCCATGGTGTGGGTGACCGTGCCCTCGCGGTGCTTGGCCGGGTCGATCTCCCAGATCTCTTTCATGCCGATGCCGAATTTCTGCGGGCATTTGCCCTTCGACAGGTCGTATTTCGCGATCAGTTGCTTGGCCAGCGACCCGCGCACACCTTCGGCGATGAAGACATATTTGCCGTGCAGTTCCATCCCCGGCTCGTAGCCCGGGCCGGGGGTGCCGTCGGCGTTCTTGCCGAACTCGCCGGCGACGACGCCCTTGACCCGGTCGCCGTCATAGACCAGTTCGCTGGCGGCCATGCCGGGGAAGATCTCGACGCCCATTGCCTCGGCCTGCTCGGCCATCCAGCGGCACACATTGCCCATCGAGACGATGTAATTGCCGTGGTTGTTCATCAGCGGCGGCATCGGCCAGTTCGGCACGCGGATCTTGCCACCCTCGCCCAGCATGAGGAAGTTGTCCTCCTTGACGGGCACGTTCAGCGGCGCGCCGCGGTCCTTCCAGTCGGGCATCAGCCGGGTCAGCCCCGAGGGGTCCAGCACCGCGCCCGACAGGATATGCGCACCGACCTCGGACCCCTTTTCCAGCACCACAACGTTCAGGTCGGCGTCGAGCTGCTTCAAACGGATCGCCGCCGAAAGGCCGGCCGGCCCCGCGCCGACGATGACGACATCGTATTCCATCGCTTCGCGTTCGATCTCGGACATGGTGGCTCCTCGGTCCCTGGGGCTGCCGTCTGGCGCAATATTGTTTCGTGGGGAATACCCTCTGCCGATGCATCTGGTCAATGCGAACCGCGCGTCAGAATCGCCCTGTGGCGCTGCGTGGCGGCGATCACCGCCACAGGCTGGCGCGATACCCGCGCGGCAAGGCCCCGCGCAGCGGCAACAAGCCCGCCGCGCGGGGCTTGCAATTCGCCCGTTCATGCGGTCAGGTAGGGGCGTTGATCCGCGCTGCCCCGGCCCCGGCCGTGGGCGTTTTCTTTTGTTTGGTGAGCACGATGGAAAAGATCCCCATGACCCGCCGCGGCTTCGATGCCCTGGACGAGGAACTGCGCACGCTGAAATCGACGGAACGGCCGGCCGTGATCCGCGCCATTGCCGAGGCGCGCGAGCATGGCGATCTGTCGGAAAACGCGGAATACCACGCCGCGCGCGAGAAGCAGAGCTTCATCGAGGGCCGTATCAAGGAACTCGAGGGGATCCTGGGCCGTGCCGAGGTGATCGATCCGACGAAGATGTCGGGCTCGATCAAGTTCGGTGCGACGGTGACCATCGTCGATGAGGACACCGACGAAGAGCGCACCTATCAGATCGTCGGTGAATCCGAGGCCGACATCGAGAACGGTCTGCTCAACGTCCGGTCCCCGCTGGCGCGCGCCCTGATCGGCAAGGAACCCGGCGATTCGGTCGAGGTCCGCACCCCGGGCGGCGAGCGCAGCTACGAGGTGCTCGCGGTCGAATACCGCTAATGTCGGACGCCCCTCCGCCCCGGCCCCACCGCGGCAAACTGCGCCTGTCGGGCGAGATGCTGGCCTTCGTGCTGTCGCTGATCTGGCTGGCGATGCTGGTGGCGGCGTTTCGCGTGCTGGGCCTTCGCGGGGCCGAGATCGCGCAAACGCTGGGGCTGGTCGTGGTCGCCCTGGCGGTGTTCCTGCCGGTCGCGCTGATCTGGCTGGCGGTTCTGGTGCTGCGCGCCGCACGCGAGATGCGCGACGAATCGCTCAGGCTGCACGCCACGGTCGAGGGGATGCGCCGGGGCTGGATCCGTGAACAGCAGGCTGCGGGCCTGGCGCTGAAACCCACGGTCGAGGAAAAGCTGGATCAGATCGCCGCCGCGCAGAAACACACCGAGGACCGCCTGGCGATGTTCGTCTCGCGCCGCGACCCGGCAACCCGGCGCACGCCATCCGCCACGCCGGTCGCGGACGGCGGGGACCAGGACGTTCTGGCGCTGGAAAATCCGCTGCCCGCCGCCGACCCCCTGCCCGCGCAGGATTTCATCCGCGCCCTGAATTTCCCCGAAACGGAAACCGACCAGGCCGGCTTTGCCGCGCTGCGCCGGGCGTTGAGCGACCATGCGACCGCCGAACTGGTGCGCGCCGCGCAGGATGTTCTGACCACCCTGTCGCAGGAAGGCATCTACATGGACGACCTGCGCCCCGACCGCGCCCGCCCCGAGGTCTGGCGCGCCTTTGCCCAGGGCGCCCGCGGCCCCGAGGTGGCGGCGCTGGGCGGAATCCGCGACCGTTCGTGCCTGGCGCTGACCTATGCGCGGATGCGCTCGGACCCCGGGTTCCGCGAATCCGCGCATCGATTCCTGCGCACCTTCGACCGCCGGTTCAGCGTGTTCGAGGGGCAGGCCTCGGACGGCGAGATCGCACAATTCGCCGAGACCCGCTCGGCCCGGGCCTTCATGCTGCTGGGTCGCGTGACCGGCATATTCGGATGACGCCATGACCCTCGACGCCGCCTCGATCACCCCGCGCCAGAGCTTCTGGCAAGGCCTGCGCCACGGCGGGCCCTTCGTGCTGATCGTGGGCCCGTTCGGAATCGTGTTCGGCGTGGTCGCGACGGATGCGGGGCTGACCCTGGCGCAAACCATGGGTTTCACCATTGCCGTGATCGCCGGTGCCGCGCAACTGACCGCAGTGCAGTTGATGACCGAACAGGCGCCCACCGTGATCGTGCTGGTCACGGCGTTGGCGGTGAACCTGCGCATGGCGATGTATTCTGCCAGCCTGGCGCCGCATATCGGCGCGGCCCCGCTGTGGCAGCGTGCGCTGATCGCCTATCTGATGGTCGATCAGGCCTATGCCACCTCGATCCTGCGCTACGAGCAGCAGCCGGGCCTGAGCTTGCCGGCCAAGGTGGCCTATTACTTTGGCGTCGTGTCGCTGATCTGCCCGGTCTGGTATCTGGGCACCCTGGCAGGCGCGCTGGTGGGGAACCAGATCCCCGAAAGCGTGCCGATCGGCGCCGCCGTGCCGATCGCCTTCATCGCGCTGATCGGGCCGATGCTGCGCACGCTGGCGCATGTCGGTGCGGCGCTGGTGTCGGTCGTGCTGGCGCTGGCCCTGGCGTGGATACCCTACAACCTGGGCCTGCTGGTGGCGGCGCTGGCGGCGATGGCCGCGGGCGCGCTGATCGAAACCTGGCAACAAGGACGCGGCGCATGACCCTGTCTTCGACGACCGTCTGGATGGTGATCGTGGTGCTGGCCGCGGGAACCTTTGCGTTGCGCTTTTCCTTCCTGGGCATGATCGGCGGCCGGCAGATCCCGGGCTGGGCCCTGCGCCTGTTGCGCTACACCCCGGTTGCGGTGATCCCGGGCCTCATGGCACCGCAGATCGCCCGCCCGATGGCCGAAACCGGCCTGCCCGACCCCACGCTGCTCGGCGCCGTGGCGGTGACGCTGCTGGTGGGGATCTGGCGCCGGAACGCGATCTGGGCGATGCTGTCAGGCGCGCTGGTGTTGGGCGCCCTGACGCTGTTGCGGGTGGCGCTGGCGCCCTGACGCAAAGGGGCCCCGCGGGGCCCCT
>Ga0116152_10002267_pt1 | contig 15663 bp, 10 predicted proteins | sample AD_UKC119_MetaG_FD_89894 | JGI IMG/M metagenome (GOLD analysis project Ga0116152, IMG submission 89894) | Active sludge microbial communities of municipal wastewater-treating anaerobic digesters from Hong Kong - AD_UKC119_MetaG | ecosystem: Engineered > Bioreactor > Anaerobic > Digestate... | reverse complement strand
GTTCTTGAATATCTGCTCGAAACCGAGAAACTTGACGATGCCGAGATTCACTGAGGGGTGGAAGCGGATTCCTCCCTTGTACGGCCCGAGTGCGGAATTGAACTGCACGCGAAATCCGCGGGCTATCTGTACGTTGCCGTCATCATCGATCCAGGGAACGCGGAATATGATTTGGCGTTCAGGCTCGCAAATGCGCTCTATCAACGCATCCTTTGCATATCCGGGATGCTTGGCGATCACCCGTCCAAGGCTCTGAAAGACTTCCTCTAACGCCTGATGAAATTCGCGTTCCCCCGCATTGCGACGACACACGTCCGCAAGGATGGGTGCGAGTTTCTCGTCAATGTTGGCCATGTACTTTCCACGTTCCTCAGGATATCGCCGACCGTCGCGACGAGGCCCACTCAAAGATACTGGTGCTGACGCCACCGCGAAGATCTGGGCGGCGCGGGCCATTGTAGAGCACTCTGCATGATTGAACATGCTTTGGTAACGCGTCGAGCCAAGTTGCGGCCCAAAGTGGAAAATCCTGTGTACGTTTGTCCGTCGCGTGGACCGGACCCCCGCTGTCGGGCTGTTAGTCCGGCATTGCGTCATCATCTCGCATGAGCGTTTTCCTGTGACGAGTTCCTGTCCGCGATGATATGGATGTCCCGTTGCGGGAACGCGATGTTTATCTTGGCGGACGTCAGTGCGTTGTGAATACCGTCGTTGATGGCGTGGCGCGTGGCAAGACGTTTGGAGACTGACGCGACGAACGCGCGAATCTCGAAGTTCAACGTGCTTTCACCATGGCCCGCAAAGTAGACGGAGGGCTCTGGCGTCGCGAGCACGTCGGGGATTGAGGTCACCACGTCCTTCATCAACTGCGTCGCCTTGGCAACGTCCGTTTCGTAGCCGAGACCGATCTCGATCAGTAGACGCGTCACAGAATCGTTGAGCGTCCAATTGGTCACATTGTCCGTGATCAGCACTCGATTGGGGATCAAGACTTCACGCTTCTCGAAATCCGTAATGGTGGTGGCCCGAATCGCGATCTTGCTCACTGTTCCGTCAAGAGTTCCGATCGTGACGACGTCCCCCACACGGATGGGACGTTCAAACAGAATGATCAAGCCGGACACAAAATTTGCGACGATCTCCTGCAGCCCAAAGCCAAGACCAACGCCCAAAGCGGCAACGACCCATTGCAGCTTTGACCAATCCAGACCCAGGCGACTGAGCCCAAATAGCAAACCAGCAGCGACCAGAACATACCCAACGATCGTCGTTGCCGCGTACCGGGCACCCGGGCGCATCCGGACCTTCCTCGCAATGCCCAGTGCCAACACCCCACGCAGATTGCGAGCCAGGAAAAAGCCGCCGAAGATCACGGCCACGGCAACAATCAGATCACCGGCACTCACGGGCTGATATGTCGAGACTCCGTCGATAATCTGCACGCCTTGCCACAGCACCAGCGAGTCCGCAATGTCCAGCGCGGGCCATGTGGACCTCCAGATCAAATACAATCCGGACGCTATCGCCACGATCGTTGCTAACCAGACGACCGTTTCGGCCTCTTTGTTGACTGCGTTGATGTCGTCGATTTCTTCCTCGCGATATTGGGGCAGGTTGTCTCCGACCGACCTGTCGGGCGCACCCTCGACCAACTTAATTCGATTCGACCGTCGCTTTGCCAGGGCACGCGCCAAAGCGCGGCGACGAGCAGAGACATTGTATGTGCGCTGCAAGACACCATAGAAGACCGCAGATCCCAACAACAACAGCCCACTCGCGAATATCTTGGACTGAAGTATGACCGACGTATCGAAGAAGCCGCCAAGCGTCAAAATGCCTAACGCCAATGGAATGAGCGCGAAGATCAGAAAGGCCAATCGCTCGAGAAAATGCGACTGAAAATGCCCGAACATATGTTTGCCGACGTCTTGCCCAGGTCGCAGCATGCGAAACCCGGCGCTTGCCAGAGCGACCGAAATAACAAGGAAGATCGACCGTCCCAGACCATATTGGCTGTTCGGCTCATTGATGCTCATGGCGTAAGTGAAGATGAACGTGCACGGAATGATGACAGTCATCAGCCAGGCAAAATTGGCAGCGAGTGTCGCACGTGGCCCATCGTCCCAACCGAAATGAGCCTGGATCACACCTCCTCGCCTCGCCAGCGCGCGGAAGAAACCCAAGATCAACCATACGTTCGCGGTAGCGATCAACGCGGCTCCGACAGCCATCGAAAACGTCGCAGCGGCGTCGGACAGCAACCATCCGGTGGTTCCCAATAGCAGCGGCACCGCTGCTACGGATGCGGCGGTCAGCAAAATGGCCAGCGGCGACACCCAATACGCATCGTGACGGACGTTACTCACTTTCGCGGCAAGCGCCGCCAGCCGCATACGCAATTGACTGCGGTAGAAAAGCAGTCCCAGAGCAGACAAGTACAATGCAAGCGCGGCGCCGGGTCGTGCCATCGCACCTTGAAGGAAATCCGCAACAACCCGGCGCCAGCGATTTACGTCGAGCATTTCTGCGCTAGCCGCGACCGTCTGAGCAACCCAGGCTTTGTTCAGAACCTCGTTGGTTGGCAGCCATAGCAGCCGCCCATCCAGCGCGCGGCGTAAACTCGCGGTCTTCAGTTGCAACGATTCCAACTTGACGCGCAGGCTGGTGAGCGTCGAGTCGTAGCGTCCCACCATTGCCAGCAAGGAGGTGAGAACAGACTTGCGCTCGGCCAACTCACTCTCGCCGGCGCGTGTACTGGCGCTCTCCGTCGACGAGTCGATCGCATCGAGTGCGTCCTGCCAGAGAATCGCATCAAGTTGGCGTTTGATCTGCCGCGATTGAACGCTTGCGATGTCTCGCTTCAGTATGCCGGCGGAGGGCAGCTCAGTGCGAACTCTGCGTAAAATGGAGCCAAGGTCGCCGTCTGCCCGCCCCGCAGCGACGATGCGATCGATCAGTCGCAACGACCGATCGACATCTGCGATCTGACTGTCCGTAACGGTCACTTGCGCTTCGTCCGCGTAGTAGTTCTCCGCCAAAGCAACAAGATCGTTTGCCAAAGCGAGATTCTTCGCACTCTCTTCGCGCGATTGCGCAGTCATCGATCGGTCCATTTTTTCGCCGATCTCTGCGGCCAGACGTCGCATTTTTTGCAGGTCGGATTGATGAAGCTTGGATCGTATGATGTCGATCGATCTCGTCAGGACGACCAGTGTCTCGGTGTCGACTTTTATTCGGGCCTCTTCGTGGGCCGTTCGAATCGGCAGCGTCAACAGCTCCATTTCCAACAGTTCGACACGAGTACGGTCTCGCGCGCCTGCAATGTCCTGAAAAAGGGAACGCGCCCGTCTAAGCATGCTGTCGCTTTCGACACCGCGAGCAACCTCGACCGTCTCCGACTTGACCGTTTGGCGCGCGGCCATCAAATCGCTGGACAGCACAGTACTGCGACGAGCCATCTCGGACAAACGACGCCGCGTCGTAGCGAGGCTTTCTTGAATGCTGTCGCGTTCATTCTTGAACTGGGTCAAGCGAGCCTGCAGGGTCGCGACGTCGGCGCCACTGTCCGGCACCGGATACTCGGACTCCAATTCCTGCAGCCGTCTTGCTAACGCCTCATCATCTGGGGCGTGACTGGCAAGTACGCGTTCGAATGCCCTTCGCTCATTCTCGAGTCGCCGTAGTTCAATCACAGCGTCGCGAGCCGCATTGAGTGTGCGCTCGATTTCAGCTGATTTATCACCCACGCTTTCAGCAGTCGCCGTCAGACGCTCCAGCTCATCTGCAAAGTACGCCGCATCGCGCGACACTTGCGCGGTAGCTGCCTGGGAGATCATCAGAGCCAAGACAAGGAATAGCGTCTCTACCGCACGCGTGGCGATTGTCAGGCGAGCCTCGGTCATTGCAATTTACCAGAGCCTTCCAAAACATCGCTCCATTGCTTTGACCGGGTGACCAGCCAGCCTGTTTGTGATTGCCCAGAATTCAAGGTTTCTGGGCAAAACGCAATGCGGGATTGTTCCAACAGCAAACGCGGCAGCAATCGGCCAGACTTTGCAATAGCAAGCATCGACTGGAGTGCGCCAATATGGATTCCCTGGAAAGAGACTATCCAGCAATGCTGCAAGCCCCGCATCAAGCGCCATGCTTGTCGCTCTATCAGCCCACTCACCGGCGGCATCCGCAAAAAGCCCAAGATCCCATCCGCTTTCGCAACTTGTTAAAAGCACTGGAAGACTCTCTGCGTAGGAAGTACTCCGTACGCGATATCCGTGCACTGATGCGTCCATTCGAGGCGCTCGCCGCGGATCAATCTTTCTGGAATCATACCGCGGACGGGTTGGCGGTGTTGGGCGCGCCGGGAGCATTTCACGTGTACCGCCTGCAGCGCCCGGTCGCAGAGCTGGTCGTGGTTGCCGACAGCTTTCATACCAAGCCGCTCATGCGCATCGTGCAGTCTGCCGACCGCTATCAGATTCTTGGACTGAATCGGCATGCATTCAAGATGTTCGAGGGTAATCGTGATGTGCTGACCGAGCTTCCGCCAATTGCTGGCGTGCCGCAAACATCCGTCGAACTGCTCGACCTGGTCGCGAAGGATCGTGAGCGCGCGCAACGAACCTACGGGCCTGGCAGGTCCGGCGCAGTAACCCGGCATACCACCGACGTCAAGCAGGACGCCGAGAACCGCGATACCGAGAGGTTTTTTCGCGCAGTCGATGAAACCGTGCTCAAGCATTTTTCACAACCGGCGGGACTGCGCTTGATATTGGCCGCCCTGCCCCAGCATCATCACTTGTATCGCTCCATCAGCGACAATCGTTTGCTCCTGGCCGAGAGCCTCGACACCTACCCTGACGACATGGACCTCGACGAGCTGCGTGAACGGGCATGGCAACTGATACAGCCGTATTACCTCGAGCGCCTGGCAGCCCTGATCGATGCATTTGGTGCAGCCGCTGCAAATGGTCGAAGTTCGGACGATCTGGCTGGCATCGCAAGAGCCGCGACCACCGGACGAGTGGCAACATTGTTGATTGAAGCTGATCGCCTGATCCCAGGTCGGATCGATGCAGCAGGAAAGAAAGTCCTGACTGACGATCTGAGCGACCCGGAAACAGACGACATACTCGACGATCTCGGCGAACACGTACTCAGGGCGGGCGGCGAGGTGGTCATCGTGCCGGCCGCATCAATGCCGACGCAAACTGGCGCCGCCGCAATCTATCGATTCTGAGATGAAAATTCATCGGATACTGGTCGCCACGGATTTCTCATCTACTGGCAATAGAGCGGTGCACGTCGCGGCAGCGCTCGCTAGGCGCGAGGCCGCAGCACTTCGCATTCTCCATGTTGCACCGTCGCGGCGACAACTCGAGGGCTTCTGGCGATCACGAAAGTCGGCACTGCGCCACGTCAGCGGCCAGGCCGCGGTTGCACTGCGGCAACTGTCTGAGTCAGTCGACCCGACGCGTGAACTGGAGCTGTCAACAGGTGTGGTTGCCGGAACTGCGGCCCGCAAGATCGCCGCAGCCGCCAAGGACTATGGCGCCGACTTGCTGGTGATTGGCGCGCACGGCGAACACGAGTCCACCACCGGACAGCCCGGGCTTGGCGGTACTGCCATCAGACTGGTCACTAACATACCTTGTCCGTTGTGGCTCACGCGCCTGCCACTCGACGCTGGCCCAAACACCGTTGTTGCAGCCATCGATATGGGTGACTTGTCGAGCGCGATTGTAGCGTGGGCCGCACGTCAGGCGCGCGGTGGACCACTGCACGTGCTACATGCCTACGACGTGCCATTTGCCGCTCGGTTGGAGTCGTACGGTATTGCTGGCGGCGCGCTGGATGTCTACTCCAAAGATGAGCAAGAGCGTCTGGAGCAGCAAATGCTGCAACTTGTTACAGAAGCCGGCTGCGGGGCGGATGCACACAGGATCATCGCGCGTGGCGATGCCACTTCCGTGCTGTTCGCTCAGATCCGAAAACTGGAGCCCAACCTGGTCGTCCTGGGGCGGCATGACAAACGCAAGCGCCGGTCAACACACCAGAAATTCGGCAGCGTCTGTTTGAATGCCGCGTTCATGTCACCGACGGATATCCTGATCATCCAGTAGTGCGTCACCGACGAACCCGGCAAAGACCAGAGCACAGTCATAGCCGGTCGCCAGTGCGATCAGCGATGCAATTCTCCCGATGCCTCCGGTTGATAGCTAACGTCGAGGATTCGCAGGCTCAATGTCCGGCTGCCCGGAACCTGCCACGTGATCGATTGGCCGACGGACAACCCCAACAATGCGCTACCGACTGGCGCCAGTATCGAGACGGTATCGGGCGAGCGCGCGGCATCCGGATAGACCAGCGTCAGTTCGAACTGGGAATCGCTCGAATCGTCGCGGAAGCGCACCTTGGAATTCATGGTGACGACCCCCGGTGGAACATCGGCGGGCGCTACGACAGTGGCACGATCAATCTCGTTCCGCAGCGCATCCATCCCAGGGAGGCGCCGATACGATTCAGACTCCAGCAGGCGTTCCAAACGTTCCATGTCACGACTGGACAGCACGAGGGGTGGCTGATCTTTCATTTCCACGAGATCTCCATAATTGTTGTAGGCAGAAGCCCCGATCCCATCGATCGACCTAACTAACCAACGGCATCGATCGAATACCTGCTGCAAGGCTATCGCAGGTTCCTGGTATCCAGAAGTCACAAACCCACTCCTAAGTATGGGCGAAAGCCGCCGCTTTGCCATTGCGGCAACTCCTGATGGCGTATCGGGGCACAATTCAGTTCTTGTGCGTATGGCATTACCCGGGCAGTACGTGGACCTGTCTGCGCACGTCTTGACGAGTTACATTATCCTGATGTCGCTTGGCTCGGACAATGCGTCTTTCGAAGCACTGCTGAGTGCCGTCCGTGCCTGCAGGGTGTGCGAGGCGCATCTACCGCTCGGCCCGCGACCGATACTGCAGGCAAGCGCGACCGCCCGAATTCTCGTTGTCGGCCAGGCACCCGGCGCTCGTGTGCATCGGAGCGGCATTCCTTGGGATGACCCAAGTGGCGAACGCTTGCGTGCATGGATGGGGGTGAGCAAGGACGAGTTCTACGATGCGTCGCGCGTCGCCATCATCCCGATGGGCTACTGCTATCCCGGTCGTGGCAACGGCGGCGATCTGCCGCCGCGTCGTGAGTGCGCGCAACTGTGGCTGGGTAAGCTGTTAGCGAGGCTGCCTCGGATCGAATCGACGCTGCTGATTGGCCAGCACGCCCAGCGCCACTTCCTGGGCAAGCGACGGCAGAGGACGTTGACGCAAACGGTGGGCGCGTGGCGAGACTACGCGCCGCGCTACTTTCCACTCCCCCATCCGTCGCCGCGCAACACACCGTGGTTGCAACGCAACGCGGGGTTTGAACGGGGACTCTTGCCAACGCTGCGCGTACACGTCAACACGCTGCTCGCTCGTCGCTGACCGATTCGGGCGCGCTTTTCGATCACACGCCGACCGCGGAGAATTGGCAGCCATGACACGTGCACGCTCGACATCGCCAGACGACGATCCGATTCGGATCAAGCGCGCCTACGAACCCGCAGCCGCATCGGATGGCAAACGCTATCTGGTGGAGCGACTCTGGCCACGCGGCATGAAGAAGAGCGATCTGCACGCCGACGCTTGGCTCAAAGAGGTGGCGCCGAGCACCGAACTGCGCAAGTGGTTTGGACATCGTGAGGAGCGGTGGCAGGAATTCCGCACACGCTACATCAAGGAACTGCAGGCGAAACCTGAAGAATGGGCGCCAATTCTGACTACCAGCCGCCACGGCAACGTCACCCTGCTCTACAGCGCGCACGATGTTCTGCACAACAGCGCCCTGGTTTTGCGGGACTTCCTGGCCAAGCAAAATAGGCCGGTCAAACGATAGTACGAGTCCCGCTATGTCGTTGTGGTCGCGCGGCCGCTCGGACCGGTTTGATGGGGCCCAAGGGAAATTTGGGTGCAGTTGGCTCGTGCGAAGGTAATACTGGACGCATATTGGCATTCGGATCGTCCAGTTGGATACAAGATCGAAACAGATGACGCAAAACGGCCCCGCTGCAGCGGCAGTGCGGGCCGTACTCGAAAAGTACGGTGTGCGTAGTGTGTTCGCGCTGGCAGGCGCTTCTCAGTCAGTTCTGCTGGACGAGGTTGATCGCCACGGCATCCGCATCGTCCAAACGCGCCACGAGTCGGCGACGGTAGGCGCGGCGGATGGCTATGCTCGCGTACGGCGTGGTATCGGGGTGGCCGTAATCAATGCAGATCAAGGCATGACCAATGCGGCTACCGGCGTGCAATCGGCTCTAGAGGCATGCTCGCCAGTCGTCGTGTTGGTCGGTCGCGAGCCACACTCGTGGATCGAGCCGGAACTGCAGATCGACCACGATGCGCTTGCGGTGCTGCGGCCAATCGCGAAGTGGGCGCGCACGTGCCACTCTGCGCAGCGCTTGGCGGAGTACGTGGATATTGCGTGCCGCAAGGCGTTAGCTGGCCGACCCGGGCCGTGCGTGGTGGCCTACCCAAAAGACCTGCTCGTGCAGGATGTGTCGCTTGGCGTGGCACGCGTTCACCAAGCGCCGGTTGTTCCTCGGCCATCGCCGGATCCGACTGCGGTAGATGCGGCGGCGAGCTTGTTAGCGAACGCCGAGCGGCCCGTCATCATTGCGGGAACCGGAGCTTACTGGTCGGGTGCGGGCCACGCGCTGCGTCGATTCTCCGAAAGCTTTGGTATCCCGGTTCTGATGAACGCGATGGGACGAGGACTTGTTGCAGAGGATGACCGTCTCGGCTGGCCATGGCCGGTCGCGCAAACGGCAGCGCCCCAAGCAGACTTAGTGCTTTGGGCCGGTGCGCGCATGGCACGCCGCCTCGGCTACGGACTAGCGCCACGATTTGCGCCCCGGGTGCCCATGGTGCAGATCGATGTGAATGCAGAGGAGCTATCGCGGAACCGCACTGCAGATGTACCCATACTTGCGGACGTCAGGCTGGCGATTGAACAACTACACGCCACACTCGAGGCTTCGGCCGGACCTCGTCATGATCCGACATGGCTACGCGATACCTTGCGGGAGCGACTCCGGATGTTTGAGGAAAAGGCAGCCAACCCAACGCCCACGGTCAATCCGTATCACCTCGGTACCGAGCTGCGTAAACGCCTCGGGCGCGACACGCTGCTGATCAACGACGGTGGGGTCATCCTGGCCCGGATGCTCGGCATACTACGGTTCGACGGACCGGGATCGTACGCGGACACATACCCGCTCGGCTCGATGGGAATGGGTACGCCGCTGGCGATTGGCGCCGCGATTGCAGAACAGGAAATCGCGAGGACCGAGAATCGCAAGCCGCGTCGAGTCATTCTGGTAACCGGCGATGGGTCCTTTGGATTTTATCCAAGCGAGCTGACGACCGCAGTCACGCAGAGTCTCGCGATCACGATTGTTGTGGCTAATAACCATGCATGGGGCAACGAGCTCATTATGCAGCCGTCGATCATCGGTCGCACGCTCAACGCTGATCTTGGCGATATTGATTACGCTGCCATTGGCCGTGCGATGGGCATCGTCAGCGATTTGGTGACCGACAATGACGTATTGCCACGTGCGCTCGATCAGGCTTTGGCAAGAAGCCGGTCGTCGATGCTCGATGTCCATATCACTGAAACACCTATGGAAACACGTGAGCTCACGTTGCTCTACAGTGACGTGGAGAAAACCAGAGCCAATCACTTCGCACATGAGTGAGCTGTGGTCTCAAGGACAACAACTTTTGGGTATGTATTTAGATCAATCTAGTTGCTCGAATTTGTAGTGCTACTAGCGTGATGTGTGCGTGTGGCAGCTTTGCCAGAACGGTTCCGATTTTTTCCAGCCATATCTTGGGCATTCACAGTAAAAAATTTGAGGAGATTACGTGATTACTTTTTCGAATCGACATCGGCCGCGCAAGATTGTGATCGCCCTCATCGGGATTGCCCTGGTTGCATTTGCAACTGTCACTCCAGCCCAGGAGCCCACCGAAAGCGAGAAAGTGCTGCAGGGTCTCGAGGAAATCACCGTCACGGCGCAGCGTCACGAGGAGACCGAGCAATCGGTGCCCGTCGCGATTACCGCGCTCTCCGCTGATATGCTTGAGAGACAGCAGATCAGGAGCATCGGACAACTCAATCAGGTTGTTCCAAACTTCCAGATTGGGCCAAACACTGGCACTAGCAGCTCCGCCAAGATCTTCATGCGTGGCGTAGGCGAGGCGGAATCGTTCTTCACTGCGGATACGCCGGTGGGCATCTACATCGACGACGTGTACATAGCTCGCCAGAATGGCGCGACATTCGATCTGTTCGACATCGAGCGCCTCGAAGTCTTGCGTGGCCCGCAGGGCACCCTGTACGGACGCAACACGACGGCCGGCGCGGTCAAGTTGATCTCGCGCCGGCCAACGCTCGGTCAATTCCGCGGCCAGGCTGAGGCAACGATCGGCAGCTACGACCGCTTCGATGTACGTGCCACCGGAAACATGCCGATCGGCGACAAAGTCGCCCTGCAGGGTGCGGTGCTCATGCGAAAGCGCGACGGCTACACGTACAACGCCTTCGACGGCCAGGACGTCAACGACCAGGACGTCAAGGGCGCGCGCCTGTCGCTACTTGCCGAGCTGAATGATCGCTTCCACCTTGTGCTTAGCGCCGACTACATTTCCGAGAATTCGACGCCGGGCTACGCTATACCACTGGTGCTCGATGCGGCACGCCAACCGCCACTAAACCCGGCGCCCAAGACGGGCAGTTTCTGGGTGACGGACTCGGACATCGGCAGCGACGCGCCGAACGATCTCGATATGTGGGGTGTGTCGGCCACGCTTGAATTCGAGGCCACCGACAACATGACGATAACGTCGATCAGCGCCTATCGGGCAATGTCCAACCTGCTCTATCTCGATGCCGACGGTGATGTGTATGGGCCGCCGCCTTCTATCAATGCCCGGTATCATGTGCGGCAGGATCAGGAGCAATATGAGTTGAGCCAGGAATTGCACGCCGTCGGTAAGCTGATGGACGGTCGCCTCAACTACATCACGGGTCTCTTTTACTTCCGCGAGCAAAATGATCAAGATACGGTGAGTGTCTTGGGTCTTCCGCAATTGTTCGGACGACCGGTCGCATCTGCGGGCCGCATCGACCTGACGAACATTGCTCGAGAAGCAATGACGACTGATTCGTATGCACTGTTTGGGAGTGGCACATTCGATGTCACGGATCAGGTCGCCGTTACCGTAGGCCTACGCTATACGGAAGAAAGTAAGGACTTCTCGAACAACGTGCTCCTCCCGGACGGAACCCAGAACGTCGTGTGTTTGAACACGACGGGTGCCGCACCGGTGCAGGCTGCTGCCACGCCGTGCACACCGGCACAGATTGGACTTGGCTATTTCAATTTCACGAACCAGAGCGCCTTTGACAAGACTTGGCAGGAATGGACGCCGCGGCTCGTAGTCGACTACAAGTTCACTGACTCGGCACTGATCTATGCCTCGGCAACCAAGGGCTTCAAGGGCGGAACAACCTCAGGTCGTGACGTCGCCGCACTGCGAAACTATGGCCGCATTATCGGCGATCCGGAAACCAACTGGAGCTACGAGGCGGGTCTCAAGGCCGACTGGCTTGATAACCGGCTGCGCACCAACGTTGCGGTATTCCGAAATAAATACGAGGGACTGCAGGCGAGCTTGGCCACATCTGATGGTGGATTCGGTCGAATCAATTCCGGCAATGCTACGTTCGATGGTGCCGAACTCGAGGTAGTTGCCGTACCGGTACCAGGTCTCGAACTGAACGCAGCGCTCGGACTGCTCGACACCGAGTACACCAAGTGGACGGCGGCATTGTCGACCTGTGCTAATCAGGGTTACACGACTCAAGAGCAGTATCTCAACCTGCCGCTGAAGCAAGCGCCAAAATGGGGCTATCGGGTGGGTGCGAATTATTCGTACGACATGGGTCAGCGCGGCGTATTGTCTGTGGGCGGCGACTACACGGCAAAAGACGACTACACTAACAACGTCTGCGGTACGAAAGGAATCAGCGTATTGGATTTTGAACTCCTGAATGCGCAACTGCGCTGGGAGAATTCGACTGGCAATGCGCTCGTGACGCTGGGTGGAACTAATCTAACGGACTCCAAGGTATTCAACGGTAGCTTCGATTTTGGCGCTTCGCTGGGGTTCGCGTCAGGTTATATGTACCCGCCGCGTATGTGGTTCTTGTCAGTTCGCTACAAGCTATAAACTGACGGCGATGACAAGTGGACAACAGCAAATTCTGCACGCACCGTAGCGGCCACGGCGATATCGGCAGTCGGGATCACGAGCGTGGAGCAGTGATTATTTTTCTGGAGATACTGAAATGACGACCGTTAATCGACGCACCATGTTGGCACTACTGGGTGGAGCGGCCGTCACTGTGCCGCGACCATTGTTCGCCGGCACGAGCCGGCCGACCGATGTAATCGTCGTTGGCGCAGGTTTGTCGGGCCTGAATGCAGCGCTTATCTTGCAGGAGCAGGGTTTATCGGTAAAGGTGTTGGAAGGTCGCCAAAGAGTCGGGGGGAGAGTTAAGACGATGGTCAATGTACCCGGTCTCCCGGAGGGTGGCGGACAGTACATCGGTAGTGGTTATGCACGCGTGGTCGCTGCCATGCAGCGATTTAAACTAAAGGCTCAGCCACCTGATGGTGGGCCACTCTCGGGCAATTCTTGGGCCTATTACGTTGGAGGAAAGTGGGTTCTCAAAGACGATTGGCCGTCAAGCAACGTCAATCCACTGTCGGGCGAGGACCGAAAAATCCTGCCGCATCAACTGTTGGGCAAGATGTTCGAGGATTCGCCTCTGCGCGGCAAGTCGGCCGACGCTTGGCTCATGCCCGAGTTCGCGAAGTGGGACAATATCTCAGGACCAGACTACCTGCGTTCGCTTGGACACAATCAGAAAACAATCGATCTCACCGCTGTTTGGGTCCACACTGATTCGTTCGCAATAACATCCGCTCTATACGAGATGAAGCGGGAACAATTCAATTCGATACATCGTGATCGATATCGTCAGATTCATGGCAATGATCCAAAAGCAGTACCAGCTTTTGAGATCGAGGGCGGCAACGCACGTTTACCAGCAGCGATGGCTGACGCCCTTGCGGCTGACACGATTCTCACCGAGAAAGCGGTTGTCGGTATTGCAAGTGACACTGACGGGGTAACTGCGGAGTGCGCTGACGGCACGTCATATCGCGCTCGATTTGCGGTCGTCTCGCTACCACCACCGCTTTTGCGGGACGTGCGATTCTCACCCGGATTGCCGTCAGCACTCGCGGTTGCAGTGCAAGAGTTGGCGCTCGGTCCGTCGATTCGGGTGTTCATGGGAATCAAGGAACCCTACTGGGAAAAGGATGGTCTACCCGCAAATATGTGGACGGATACGTCTATTGATCAGCTGACGGCGATGAGTCGCGGTCCAAACGGGCAATTCAGCGTGGTTCACGCCTACATTAATGGTCCCGAAGAGCACCCGTTCCACTTCATGACTGATCAGCAATGTTTCGAATATGTCGCAGCTGAAGCAACCAGGATCCGGCCGTCCATGCGTGGCATCCTGACGCCGATCGCCGTTCAGTCCTGTGGACGTGGCGACCCGTTTGGTGCCGGTGACTGGGTGTACTGGCAGACTGGTCAGATTCAAAAGTTTGGTCAGCACATGCGTGACAGCTTGCCGCGTGTCTCATTCTGTGGTGAGCACACGGCCATTATGGAACGAGGCCTTGAAGGTGCCATGGAGTCGGGCGAACGCGTTGCGCTGGAGATTCTCGATCGAGCGTAGGTATTTTATGCGAAATTTATCTGTATTCACTTTGGTCGTCTTGCTCGCGGTAGCCAGCGCAGTCCCAATCGCTGCTGTGGCCGAACTTCCGCTGGCGACTGATGCCAAGTTGGTGAAGCGCGGCAAGGTATTGTGGTTGCAATGTGCAGCCTGCCACGATCTTGCAGCAGCTCAGATGAGCGATGAGAACGAAAACGTACCGAAAAAGATCGGTCCGAACCTCTCCGGCGTGATAGGTCGGCGAGCTGGAACGCTCAAGGGCTACTCGTACTCAGAGGCCCTCGGCAATTCCAGATTGGTATGGGATAGTTCCACCCTCGACCAATGGATCGAGAAGCCAGCCGTTTTGGTACCAGGCAACTCCATGGTCTTCATTGGAGTCCCAAGAGAAGAAGATCGCCGTGCGATCATTGCCTACCTGGAATCAGCAACACGTTAAATGCGATCTCCCGCCTATTGTTCACGGTCACGCCTGCCTAGCCCAACTTGCGGCAAATCATGCTGGCGCGCCATCGCATCGCTGGCGATGCGCGAGTGTCGCGAAGTGCTCGATCGCCAGTCACCGTCGCTCCGATAAGTTCACTACCCTCTACCCTACCTAACAGACGGTGTACCTGATAGTGCATGCGTTTCGTTTTAGAACGGGAGCGATTATTGATCGCTCACCTTCGTCACGCAAACCCTGTAGTGTCTGGCGCCCATGACTAGAGCGGCGATTCCAATTCCGCCGAACACCGCTGATACGATCGCCATGCTGCTACCAACCTTTCCCGCGTCGCCAAACACTCGGTCGGTCAGCAGACCGACTGACACTGGTCCGAGCATGAGCCCGACCAGGTTCTTCACGATCCAGTAGAGCGCGGTTGCCTGTGCTCTTATCTGATTGGGACTCACCGTCACCAAAGCGACGGCACCCGTCGCCGATGCTGCCGAGGCACTCAGCACCATGACCGCGAATAGACCAAGGGCGTGCGAGGGTGGTTCGACCACCGGATATAGCACGCTGAAAATCACCATCAAGACAATGCTCACTATAGTTACACGCATCGCCGCATCCTTGTGGCCGGCGCGTGCAAGTCGGTCTGACATCAACCCGCCGATCATTGTGCCTAACGGTCCACAGACGAGGAGTATCAAACCCAGAGCGACGCCGATGTCGCCGACGCCCCAGCCCCATCGTCGCTGGAATAGGACGACGGTCCATGATGCGACGTAGCCAATGATCGTGTTGGCGCACATTCCTGTCGTGAGCGACGAGTATGCCTGCCAGCGGTCCCGCATGTATTTCAAGGCGACCAACATCACCTCACGAGCCGTGCTCGCGTCAAGCGTGCGATTCACTTCCTGTCGTGCCGGTTCACGGATGCTTGCGATCAGGATCGCGAGCAGCAGGCCCGGCAGACCGACGATCAGAAAGGTAGCCTGCCAAGGATGGATAGTTCCAATCCCCGGCACAACATGCGGCGGCAGCGCGAGCAGTGGTTCGAGCAACGAGCCACCTATCAGATAGGCTAGGGCGCTACCCAGCGAGATACCCGCCATGTAGACACTGATTGGCCGTGCCCGGCGCTCGCGCGGGAAGCAATCGCAAATCAACGACAATGCAGCAGGCGTGAGCGTCGCTTCACCAACGCCCACCCCTACTCTCGCCACAAAGAGCTGTCGGAAGTTCTGCGCCAGCCCGCAGAGTGCCGTCATGATGGACCAGATAGAAATGCCGACGGCGATGATCACCTTGCGACTCTTGCGGTC
>Ga0116152_10002266_pt1 | contig 15679 bp, 7 predicted proteins | sample AD_UKC119_MetaG_FD_89894 | JGI IMG/M metagenome (GOLD analysis project Ga0116152, IMG submission 89894) | Active sludge microbial communities of municipal wastewater-treating anaerobic digesters from Hong Kong - AD_UKC119_MetaG | ecosystem: Engineered > Bioreactor > Anaerobic > Digestate... | reverse complement strand
TACCTGCCTCGTTCAGCGCTTTTAAATATCCGTCTTTTCGATTTTGTCCTATCAGCAAACGAAACGGTCCTCCAAAATGAGCAATCCTTTTTCTGCCAGATTCAATAAGATGTTGAACCGCACGGTATGAAGCATCAAAATCATCAATAACCACCTGGTCGGCTTGCAGACCCGGGACAACACGATCGTAAAAAACCATCGGAATATTATTGTTTTGCAGGTTATAAAAGTGTTTATAATCTGATGTTTCTTTCGAAATAGAAACCAAAATTCCATCAACACGGCTTGCCAGTAAAGTTTTAGTATTAGCTACTTCCCTTTCGTAGCGCTCGTTTGATTGACAAATGATGACATTGAATCCTGAATCATACGCAACATCCTCAATTCCACTAATGACAGAAGAAAAGAAATAATGCACGATCTCGGGAATGATCACACCTATTGTATTACTGCGACGTTGCTTCAAACTTAATGCAACAGCGTTAGGCTGATAATTAAGCCTTTCTGCCAATTCGTGTACAGCTCGTTTGGTTTCTTCACTTATATCCGGATGATTCTTAAGTGCACGGGAAACAGTCGATGCCGAAATGTTTAATTCACGGGCTAAATCTTTTATGGTAACAAGTCCGCTGTTCATGTTTTCTTTCCGACAAGGGTTTTTTAGTATCTGGTAGTTGCTTTTGAGCCAAATCTTGTCGGTATAAAAATACATATTTAACCCCAAATTAATGGCAGTAAGTCAAAAATGATTCTTCCCCACCAGTAACCACCTGTTGTAAAACATATTTGGCGCAAACGACACCGCAAACGTTTGCAGTTACCGGAATGTTAAAAAGCGCAAATCCTTCTTAACAATTATTATACATTCGCACTGCGAAGTTGCTTTTGTTGAATATGAAACAGACTGTTATATCGTTGATTTTTTGCCACTTATCGTTGTAACATATTTAGTAAAACAACAATTCTTAAACTAATTACATTTAAAATGAGGATTATACTTAAAAACCTTAAAGTAGTCTTGTTTTTATTTGCGATGCTTGTCTATGGGTTCAGCTACGCGCAGGTGAAAACAGTAACAGGTAAAGTAACTGATTCCGGAAACGGTGAGGCTTTACCTGGTGTGACCATTGTGGTAAAAGGAACTACAAATGGTACCATTTCCAATTTTGACGGAGATTACAGCATCAATGTTGAAGAGGGACAAACTCTTTCCTTTTCATTTATTGGTTACACTGCCCAGGAACAAGTTGTTGGTACATCCAATGTGATCAACATTCAGCTTGCACAATCAATGGAAAACATTGATGAAGTAGTGGTAATCGGTTATGGTCAGGTTAAAAAGCAAGATGCTACCGGTTCAGTAACCGCAGTAACTGCTGAAGATTTTAACCAGGGAGCCATCACCTCGCCACAGGAACTGGTGAGTGGTAAAATTGCCGGTGTTCAAATTACCAATGGCGGTGGAGCTCCGGGCGAAGGATCAACTATCCGCATCAGGGGTGGTTCTTCACTATCGGCCAGTAACGATCCGCTTATCGTAATCGACGGAGTTCCTATGGACAGCGAAGGTGTTTCGGGTATGAGAAACCCATTAAACACTATCCATCCAAGCGATATCGAAACCTTTACCGTTTTGAAAGACGCATCGGCAACAGCTATCTATGGTTCGCGGGCATCAAACGGTGTTATTCTTATCACAACCAAAAAAGGAAGAAAAGGAGCAGGCATGAAACTCAGCTATAACGGTTTCGCTTCTTACAGTACTCCGTCAGGAAAAATTAATGTTCCGTCAGCCGATGAATTCCGCCAATTAATCATTAGTGAAAAAGGCGAAACTTCACCCGCTGCTGCACTCCTAGGCGGTTCAAACACCGACTGGCAAGATGTTGTATTCGAACCTTCGGTAAGTCACGACCATAACGTTAGTTTAACCGGAAATGTGGCAGAAATGCCATTCCGTGCTTCAGTTGGTTATTCTGATCAGAATGGTATTTTGTTGAATTCGAGCATGGAGCGCTGGACCGGATCATTAGGGTTGAGCCCAAGTTTCCTGGATGATCACCTCGTATTTAATCTGAACTTTAAAGGAATGTTGATCAACAACGACTTCTCGAACCAGGGAGCAATCGGTACTGCTGTCAGTTTCGATCCTACTCAACCCATCTACGATGCAAGCAGTCCATACGGTGGATTTTTTACCTGGACTCAGCCAAACGGCAATCCGAATACTTTGGCTCCCATTAACCCAATGGCCCAAATTATGATGCATAACGACCAATCGACTGTGAAAAGAATGATTGCAAATGCACAGGTAGATTATAAATTTCATTGTCTTCCTGAATTAAAAGCCACGCTGAATACGGGTATTGAATATTCTGACAGTGAAGGAACTACTGTAGATGATAACAATGCTCCATGGACTTTCGGAAACGGCGGTGGTTATAAAGGCGAATACACGCAGAAAAAGAAAAACGAACTGCTCGATTTTTACCTTACATATAACAAAGACCTTGAATCGATTAACAGTAATATCAGTGTTATGGGAGGTTATTCCTGGCAACATCTCTGGAGAGAAAACTACAACTTCTCGACCAACGGAAGTGGTTCTGAAGTTCTTTCTCCCAAAAACTGGGACCCAACTGAATATTACCTGGTTTCATTCTTCGGTCGTTTGAATTATACTTTTGCTGACCGTTATTTACTAACATTGACTGTTCGTCAGGATGGAACATCACGTTTTTCTCCTGATACACGTTGGGGTACCTTCCCGTCAGCAGCATTCGCCTGGAAAATCAGTGAAGAAGAATTCCTGAAAGACTCACCTGTTATTTCTGATCTGAAACTTCGTTTGGGTTATGGTATTACCGGCCAGCAAAATATAGGTAGTGGCGACTATCCATACATGGCACGTTACACCTACAGCCAGCCAAATGCGCAATACCAGTTTGGCGATACTTACTATACCACAATTCGTCCGGAAGGTTATGATGCCAATATTAAATGGGAAGAAACTACTACCTACAATATCGGTTTGGATTATGGCTTTATAAACGACCGTATTACCGGTACTATCGATGTTTATCAACGCGATACCAAAGACCTTCTGAACTTTATTCCTGTTCCGGCAGGAACAAACCTGACCAACATGTTGCTAACCAACGTTGGCGACCTGACCAACAAAGGTTTCGAATTCTCGATTTTAGGTCGTATTATTTCAAAAGAAGATCTGTCGTGGGAAGTTGGTTTTAATGCAACTTATAACAAAAACGAAATCACCAAACTTACTGCCATCGACGATCCAACCTATTTGGGCGTAACAACCGGCGGTATTTCAGGTGCCGTAGGTAATACCATCCAAATCCACTCTGTAGGTTATCCTGCCAATTCGTTCTTTGTTTACGAACAGGTATACGACGAAGCCGGAAAACCGATCCAGGGATTATATGTCGACCGCAACGGTGACGGACAAATTACCGGTGACGACAGGTATCGTTACAAAAAATCGGCTCCTGATTGGTTCATGGGTTTCAATACTAAAGTGTACTATAAAAACTGGGATTTCGGTCTTGCAGGAAGAATTAGCCTGGGTAACTATGTTTATAACAACGTTTGGTCTTCAAACGGCTCGTTGAACAACCTTTACTGGTCGTCGAACTACCTGCTGAATGTAAACCAAAATGCTTTGGAAACCCGTTTCCAGAACCCGGAATATTTTTCCGACTACTATGTAAAAGATGCATCTTTCCTGCGTTTAGATAACGTTACGATTGGGCATACTTTTACCAACATCAATAAAGACAAAATGAGTATCCGTCTTTACGGAACCGCTCAGAACTTATTTGTGATTTCGAGATATAAAGGTCTTGATCCGGAGGTTAGTAGTGGGATAGACAATAATATTTATCCACGCCCACGCGTATTCATGATGGGTTTAAGCATTGATTATTAATCTCTAAAAAAAGTTAACCATGATAATTAAGAAATTTAAATATTTGAGTATCGCAGTACTTGCACTATTGTTTGCAACTACTTCGTGTGTGAAAGATCTGAACACGGTTCCGATCGATGAAGATGTGGTTACTGCCGAGAAGGTTTACGAAGACCCGAATAACTACATTAATGTACTGGCAAAATTGTATGCCGGCTTAGCTGTGAGTGGACAGGAAGGACCAAGTGGAAACAACGACCTTAGTGGTTTGGACGAAGGTTTTGGTCAATACCTCCGTGCACTCTGGTATGCCGAAGAACTTCCTACCGACGAAGCGGTGATTGGCTGGAACGACGCAACATTGAGAGATTTTCATGATATGGATTGGTCGTCGACCGATGGTTTTATTACCAACCTGTATTACCGTGTTTTCTACCAGGTTTCGTTGTGTAATGAATTCATTCGCGAAACCACTCCTGAAAAACTCGACGGAAGAGGAATTACCGGTTCAATCCGCACCGATATCGAAATGTATCGTGCCGAAGCCCGTTTCCTGCGTGCATTGAGCTACTCTCACGCTGTTGACTTGTTTGGAAGTGTTCCGTTTGTAACTGAAGAAGACCAGGTTGGTGCTTTCTTCCCGGAACAAATTTCAAGGGTTGACCTGTTCAATTACGTTGAATCGGAATTGTTGGATATTGAAAGCCAACTTGCAGCACCACGCAGTATCGATTACGGTCGTGCCGACCAGGCTGCTGTTTGGATGTTATTGGCCAAATTGTATCTGAATGCCGAAGTTTATACAGGCACCGCTAAATATACCGAAGCCGTTACTTATGCATCGAAGATAATTAACGCCGGCTATACGCTCGAGCCTGATTATACCCATCTTTTCCTTGCCGATAATAACAAATCAAACGAAATCATTTTCCCGGTTATCCAGGACGGTATGAATATCCGCACCTGGGGTGGAACTACTTTCCTGGTGCATGCACCGGTTGGCGGATCGATGGTTCCTGCTGAATTTGGTATCGATGGTGGATGGAGTGGTTTAAGAACAACCAAAGAATTTGTTGGCAAATTTCTGGATCTGAGCACCATGGCACCGAAAACAAAAAGTGCCAAAACTGCTGCTGATTATCCCGTAATTTATGTTCCGGGTGGTTACCAGGAAGGTGCAGGCTACGGTGGCAACTGGTCGCCCGATGTAGCACCAAATCTTGGTTCAGTTAACTCAGATAATAACTACGAAGGTTATGTATATTTTGCTGCGGCAGCAGAATTCAAATTCACCGAAGGACCTAACTGGGATGTGAACTGGGGTGACGACGGTGCCGATGGCATCCTTGAACCCAATGGTGCTAACCTTTCAGTAGCCGAAGCTGGAGTTTACAAACTTAATGTAAACCTTAACGACATGACCTACAGTGTTACGAAAACTGATTGGGGAGTTATTGGTTCGGCAACAGCCAATGGTTGGGATTCGGATCAGAACATGGAATTTGATCCTGAAACTAAAACCTGGATAGCAGAACTCGATTTAGCTGCTGGCGAAATTAAATTCCGTGCCAACGACGATTGGGGTTTAAACTATGGCGATAACGGAGCTGATGGTACTTTGGAAGAAGGCGGATCAAACATTGCAATTGCTGAAGCCGGAAGCTACAAAATCACAATGGTTCTTGGTAGCCCCGATTATACGTATACTGTTGAGAAATTCAGTTCTGATGGTCGTGCATTATTCTATACCGACGGGCAGAACCTCGAAATCGAAGACTTGTTCCAGTTCACCGATGGTTACGCCATTTCGAAATGGAGAAACATAACTTCAACCGGAGAAACAGGTTCAGACCTGACTCACCCGGATACCGACTTCCCGATGTTCCGTTTGGCCGATGCCTATTTGATTTATGCTGAAGCTGTTTTAAGAGGAGGTTCGGGTGGTAGCATGAGCACAGCTGTATCGTACATTAACATGTTGCGCGAAAGAGCTTACGGCGACAACTTTGGTAACATAACCGAAGCCGATCTTACACTCGACTTTATCCTTGACGAACGTGCACGCGAATTATACTGGGAAGGACATCGCAGAACCGACCTTATCCGTTTTGGCAAATTTACCGGCTCAAATTATGTTTGGGCATGGAAGGGTGCCGTTAAAGAAGGTGTTGGTGTTGATGATAAATACAAATTGTTCCCGTTGCCGGCATCGGATGTGGGTGCTAATCCAAATCTGTCACCAACTCCCGGTTATTAATTAACAGCAAAAATTTATTACGATGAAAAATATAAATAAGATAATCAGCATTTTCGCCATTTTGCTTGTAATGGTATCTTGCGAAAAGGAAGTGTTTGATCCGGTGGTTGGAGTATATAATCCACCAACTTTGGAAGACGTTTCAGGAAACTATGTCTTTACAGAAGATATGGCCAACGACGTTTTCAAGACCTTCAAATGGTCGGCTGCCGATTATGGATTCCAGTCGGCTACCACTTACAAAGTACAAATTGATTTTGCTGGAAACGAGTTTGCAAATGCCATCGAACTGGCATCAACAACCGGAACTTCGGCCGATATTACTGTTGGGGCATTAAATCAGAAATTATTGGCCATGGGTGCCAAAACCAATGTGGGTAACGATTTCGAAATCCGCGTGGTAGCTTCGGTAAATGCCAATGTACAAAAACTGATATCGAATGCACCGGTTATGAATATTTTACCCTACAAGGTGGTTATTATTTACCCATCGTTGTACCTGCCGGGTAACTACCAGGCAGCATCGGGTTATACTTCAGACTGGAGCCCTGATAAAGCTCAACAGATATACTCGATTAAGCAAGACGAGAAATACGAAGGTTATGTAAACATGGTTGGCAATGGCATTATGTTCAAATTTACTGACGAACCAAACTGGGATGTAAACTGGGGCGACGACGGTGCCGATGGAACGCTCGATCCAAACGGATCAGATATTGCCATTCCTGAAGCTGGTTACTACAGGATGAAAGCAGATATCAACGCCCTGACCTATTCTGTTATGAAAACAGATTGGGGATTGATTGGCGATGCAACTCCTAACGGTTGGGATAGTGACCAAAATATGACCTACAGCATGGATACCAAAACCTGGTCGATTACACTTGACCTCGCAGCTGGTTCAATTAAATTCCGTGCCAACGACGATTGGGCATTGAATTATGGCGACAATGGTTTTGACGGAACTCTGGAAGAAGGAGGTGAAAACATTCCGATTGCAGAAGCCGGTAATTATACGATTGTTTTAAATCTTGAAGTAGCGGGTTACGCTTACGAAGTCAAGAAAAATTAGTTTAGTTAGATAATTGAAAGGGTTGCCCGTCTCAGCTGACGGGTAGCCCTTTCTTTTTAATACCCAAAAAACATGATTCAGAAGTTATCGTTCCTTTTGGTTTTGCTTATTGCAGCCCTTGCCGGGAAAGCCCAAATCACTACCGATCCTGAATTTCCGGTTGCTAGCGGAAAAGTGATAATCACTTTTGATTCTTCAAAAGATAGTCGTTTAGGATATTTTACTGGCGATCTATATGCACATACCGGAGTACTTTTAAAAGACAGTGTTGGATGGCATCATGTGATTGAATCGTGGGGAAACAACGAAACTCAACCCAAATTAACTAACAAGGGAAACGGCATTTACGAACTGGTAATATCTCCGGATATTAATACTTATTATGGTGTTACAGCCAGCGAAAAAGTGACCGATTTGTGTTTTGTTTTCCGTTCAGCCGATTCACAGGAACAAACTCAGGATTTTATTGTAACCGTGTATGATGAAGGATTGGCTGTAACTATTTCGCAACCTGCTGGTTCATCTATATTAACCGTCAACCAATCCATCAATATTTCGGCCAACTCATCAGTTGATGCTGATCTTAAATTATACCTAAATGAAACTTTATTGTCTGAAACAACCAGCACACAAATAAGCACAGATCATACTTTTACAGAAGAAGGATATCAATGGTTGATTGCTGAAGCCACAGCTGGCGGCGAAACCGTTTTTGATTCGATGAAAATATTCGTGCGAAACGAAGTTGTTACCGAACCAAAACCGGCTGCATACAAAAAAGGCATCAACTATTTGTCGGATACTGAAGCTGCCCTGGTTTTGTGGGCGCCTTACAAAGATTTTGTTTTTGTGATTGGCGATTTTAATAATTGGGAGGTCAATTCAGATTACCAGATGAAAAAAGACGGTGATTATTTCTGGCTCGAAATTCCCAATCTTCAAAAAGGGAAAGAATATGCGTTTCAGTACTTTATCGATGGGGAAATAAAAATTGCAGATCCGTACACCGAAAAAGTACTGGATCCATGGAACGATCCATATATTTCCTCTACTATTTATCCCAATTTACTATCATACCCAACAGGAAAAACCGAGGGAATTACAGCCGTTCTGCAAACCGGTCAGGAACCGTTCAACTGGCAGGTAAGCGATTTTCAAGTGCCTGATAAAAGCAAACTGGTTATTTACGAATTACTGGTACGTGATTTTACTACAGAAAAAAGTTTCCAGGGAGTAATTGATCAATTGGACTACCTGCAGGACCTTCGAATTAACGTACTTGAACTAATGCCGGTGAATGAATTCGAGGGCAATGATAGCTGGGGTTACAACCCGTCGTTCTATTTCGCGCCAGACAAAGCTTACGGACCAAAAAATAAACTGAAGGAACTGATCGACGAATGTCATCAAAGAGGCATTGCCGTTGTAATCGACATGGTGTTAAACCACAGTTACGGACAAAGTCCCTTTGTTCAGATGTACATGGATAACTGGACCATATTACCCGAAAATCCATGGTATAATGTTTCTTCACCGAATCAGACTTTTTCATGGGGTTACGACTTTAATCACGAAGCTGATGCTGTAAGGCAACTCGTTGACAGTGTAAACAGTTTTTGGATGAGTGAATATAAGGTGGACGGTTTCCGTTTCGACTTTACAAAAGGATTTACACAAACCCCCGGAGATGGCTGGGCCTACGATGCTTCCCGAATTGTAATCCTGGAACGCATGGCGAATGCAATCTGGCAAAGAGAACCAAATGAACTGGTTATTTTCGAACATCTGGCGGAAAACTCAGAAGAAACAGAATTAGCAAATTACGGAATAATGCTATGGGGAAATATACATGGCAGTTTTCTGGAAGCTGGGCTTGGAAATGTTTCCGGATCGGATTTAAACTGGTCGGTATACAAACAAAGAGGATGGAATAACGCAAACCTGGTTTCATATCCTGAAAGTCACGACGAGGAACGCATCATGTACGATCTGAAAAGAACAGGTTTAGCAACCGATGTTTATAACATTAAAAATCAGACGACAGCCCTAAAGCGCATTGAATTAAATTCATTATTTCACCTTCCTCTACCAGGGCCAAAAATGATCTGGCAATTTGGTGAACGCGGTTATGATCTGTCTATCAACCGGTGCACTGATGGAACCATTAGCAATGATTGCCGTACAGCACCGAAACCTCCATACTGGCAATATCTCGCTAATACTGACAGAACAGCACTCTTCCAGGTTATGGCGAAGTTGAATGAATTAAAACAAACATACGAAGAGTTTTCTACCGAAAACTTTACCTATAATCTTTCAGGTGCAGTTAAAAGTTATACTTTAACAAGTGGAGAAAATTCTGTTGTAGCTATTGGAAATTTTGATATTTATGCTCAAAATCCGAGTATCGAGTTTCCTAAAACCGGAAAGTGGTATGAATTCTTTAGCCGTGACTCTTTAGAATTTAATAACACGACTCAAAGCTTTGACTTACAACCCGGCGAATACCGTTTGTATTCAACCCGAAAATTCGAAGATCCGCACGTAATCACCGATATTCAGCAAACGATAGTTCAAAAAAGTAATTTAAGCGTTTACCCAAACCCTGTAACCAGCCAGCTTTCGGTACAGAGCGACAAGCCAATTCGTGAAATTGAGTTGTATTCGCTGGAAGGGAAATTACTGTCCAAGAAAATGAATATCAATTCAATGGACTTCAATTTTGAAGTAAAGAATTTAACGCCGGGAATTTACATTCTACGTTCAATTCTGGATTCGGAAATTATCACCCGGAAGATTGTAAAAAAATAGAAGAAAAAGGATTGACTTTGTTTAGTGGAAAATGCTAAGATCGTAACTTAACATTACTTCGTGCGAGCCACTTTGGTATCCGCCCAGTTCAGTAATTGTAATATCGTAGGAATAGCCGATTGTTAATTCCGGGATAGGTCTAAACTGTGCAATTACGCCGTAAGCAGCATTGAGACGATACATGGCTCCCAGCCAGAATTTTTCTTTAAAACCAACAAGTGCATTTACATCAAATGAAAACGGTGCGTTTTTAACCCATTTCATCATTCCGCTGGTTTTTAGTTGAAATTCTTCGTTTAAGTCAAACGTATGGCCGCCAACAAAATACAGGTGCATCTGTTGTTTGTTCACGTATTCCGTACTCACTTCCTGCCGTGTTATACGGTTTTCGATTAAACGGGGAACAGACAATCCGAAGTAAGTATCTTCTGAAGACAAATAAAATCCAACTCCCACATTCGGGAGGAAGTTTTCGTAAATATCGTTATCAAAAATAGGATCGGGTGTGATTGTAATTAAATCAGTAAGGTTTGCCCGGAAAAAACTAACACCAGCTTTTAATCCCATTCCTAGTCTGAAATCACTTGAAAGCTGCAGAAAATAAGAATAATCTACGTATGCCCCTGTTTGTTTAAGTGGCCCTATTTTATCTGACATTAACGAAAAACCGATACCTATATTTTTTTGTTCGATAGGTGTATTATAAGAAAAAGATCGTGTTGCCGGAGCTCCATCAAACGAAACCCACTGACTACGGGCAACTACCAACGCATTTCCAATATTTTTTGAACCGGCAAAACCCGGATTGATGACCAGTAAATTATCCATATATTGAGTATACAAAGGATCTTGCTGCGCGACAGTAATCTTCGCCGGCAAAATCATGATGAGTACCACGATAACGAATAATCCTATTTTATTTAGTTTTCCCATCTACCTGTCGATATAAACTGACCCCGCTATGGGTTTTTCACCGTTTCCTAAATCAAGCACGTAAAAATATGTTCCTGTCGGAAGATCACCGTTGCTGCTTCCCACGTTCGATCTTCCATCCCAGAATTTTGGGGTTGTACTAATTCCGTAGGCCTTTGCTTCATAAACTTTCTTTCCCCAACGATTTATTACCGTTAATGTATTGTTCGGATAATATTCTATTCCCAGAATCTGGAAGAAATCATTGATGTTGTCTCCGTTTGGAGTAAATGCCTGTGGAATAAGAAAGTTTATTGGTGTAACAAGAACATATACCGTTGCATTATCACAAAGTTGGGTCAGATCACAAATCCGGTATTCAAACATATCTGTTCCAACGAAATTCTGATTCGGCGTGTATGTAATTGTATTTTCAAAATAATTGATATCCAGTGCACCATTTACCGGATTATTTAATATTGTTAATGAACTCGGATTTAAATTTCCATCTGCATCGCTATCGTTTGCTAGCACGTCGATAACAACGGCTGTTTGGAACGCCGCAGTATCATAATCATCTCGCGCGACAGGTGCATTAGCGTAAAGACTAACATTTACCGAATCGCTGGCCGGACATCCGAATGCATCTTTAACTTCCAGATAATATGTTCCCGGTTGACTGACAACCGGATAAGCTGTGGTACCACCTTCTTTAATTGCACCATTTTCAGTAGTCCAGTTGTACACTAAATTATCTCCGCTGCTTTCTGACCCGTTTAACTGTGTTGTACTTTCTTTCTCCATTATTACATCTTCTCCTGCATTTGCCATTACTTCCGAAACGTTAATTGTTACCGTGTCCTTGTAATCATATCCAGGAAGTGTAGTTACCGTCAAGACATAAGTTGTTGTTTTGCCGGCCGTAAATATCGGATTCGGAATTGTCGGATCACTTAAATAATCTGCTGGCTGCCACGAATAAGAGTAATCCGGATTAACAGGTGAAACCATTGAAAATTCAAAGGATTGACAACTTCCTATAATTGTGTCCGGACCTGCATTAACCGTAATAGGATCAGGGGCCGATTTATTTATGGTAACGACCTGCGAAATGGTATCACTTTTACAATTATTACCATCTTCAACATTCACATTAACCGTATATTCCCCAACCGGACCGTCCCAGAGGACTTTGATAGTTGAATTGCTTATGCCAGATAAATCTGTACTACTTCCGCGTGGCGGATCAATAAACCAGTTATATATTGCTCCTTCTGGCTCACCCACTGAAAGAACTGCTTCATAAATGCCATAATCATGTTCATTTATTGAACTTTTATCATAAATAATTTCAAGCTGCGGCACCGGATGGATGGTTCTTGTGTGTATGTTATTTCCTTCAAGTAGCGGAATATCCGTTCCCTGATTATTTGTAGCTCCGGTTAACTGAACAATCACCTGTGATTCGTTTTCCTTGTCCTGGGTAAACCAGGAAGTATTAATATTCAACACCTGTTGATCATAAACTATATCTTCAGTGTATGACTTCCCATTTACTGTAAATTCAACATCTACCGGAAATTCAGCCTCATCGAGCGGAATACCTCCATCATCGAGTATTTGAAGAGGCAATTCAAAACCGTTATCCGACAGATTAAAACAATCTGAACTAACTGTTGAATTAAATGCTATACTACTATTGTTGCTAATAACGTTTACCGCCAGCACTTTTCGGTTTTTACAACCAGTAATGTCGGTTTCTGTAACATTAAGATAATACCATCCTGCTTTGTTCCAATGTATTTGTATCTGATAAGAACCATTAGATGAAATAAAACTATAATCAACTGGATTCGCTTCAGTGTCGGGGCTAAAATCAGTCAGGACGTTCCAGGAGTAAGTACTTCCCGGATGATTTTCAACAAAATGAGAACTTTCAGCACGCTCATAAACAACAAAAGCCTGCTGAGCTGCCCCATGAAAGGCAGCCAGCAAACTTAAAATCATTATGAAAAATGCTTTGATCTTCAACTAAATAAGAATTAATGAAACATCAGTTCTAACACTAATAATTAAATCCAAGGCTACGATTTTGCCATTGATTAGATTTAACTTAACATACTTCAAATATTAGTTGTAGCCAATTCCACTTGTATTAGGTCTGGCAACATCGGTTGCATCGTTGTATGTACCATCTGCACCGTTGTCTGATACACCATTAATGGTTACACCTTCAGATACACTTGCAGTAGCCGTAAAGTTTTGAGCGTTAGCAGCTGAGCTGTTATCATAAGTGTTGGTGTTATCAACGGCAAAACTTATAGTTACCAGGCTATTATCAGTTACAGTAACTGTAGTCCCATCCCATGATGCATTTGAAGAGAAAGTTGGAGGAGTAGTCATATAATCGAATCCTGCAGGAACAGCAAGAGCCAGATCAAATGTATAACCGGTGTAAGAAGCAGATAAATTATGTGGTGTAACCGTAAAGTCAATGGTTGCCGTACCATGATCATAATTAACTGTTGAAGGATCAACAAGGCTTACAACTACAGCAGCATCATAACATTGGGTTGCATTGGCAGCAGCAATATCAAGATAAAATGGACTGGCTGTAATCTGAACGGGTAGAACTTTTTCATTTGAACATGCGGTTGCACCCAAACCTTCTGTTTCTACCACATGTACATAATACCATGTGCCAATCTCAGCAGATGTAACATTCCATCTAATGTCGGTTGTTGCAGCATCATCCGTTGAAATAACAGCTTCAGCTCCGGCATCGGTAAACAAATTACCTTTCGTAACGGTCCAAAGAATAGTATTACCTGAGTTGCCCGGAGTTATAGTATATTCATGAGTTGCACCCGGAGCCGGAGCAATCCCTGTACTTTGTGCAAATGTTTTTGCACTCATTGCGGTTAAAACAATCGCAGTAATTAAAAAGACTAACTTTTTCATAACGATAAAATTAAAGTGTTAATGATTTATTTGTTATTTATATTTCAATTCTAATTTGTGTTTATGTCACCGGTATCCGGGACTCCGTATAGCGTAACCGAATCACTATTATTTACTGAATTTGTTTCGCTTGTTCCACATGCATCCTTTACATTTGAAATACTAATTGTAAAGGTTTTATTTTGACCGGTTTCATTATTCACATCGACACTAAGCTGTGTATTTCCAGTCGCGCTCACATTGGTCGCGCTGGCGATTGTTGTAGTACCTTCTTTAATCTCATAATCAAAAGTCCAAGCATTGGTGCCTGCAATTTTTGTAATGTCCCAGGTAATGGTCGTTGTCGAACCTGTCTCACCGCTTTGACAACTATTGCCAAGATCAACAACTTCAATATCGATCGGATTGACAGGTACACCAGTAACTTCTACATCGCAGCTAAACGAGTTTCCATTACCGTCATCAGCCGTTATTGTGACATGGTGGATTATACCCTCGCCAGACTCCAATACAGTGCCTGCCACCGGAGATTGTGATAAAGTTGGTGTTCCGCAATTATCGTTTTCATTCGTTATTCCTGAAACCAAGTCAGGAATTGTAATTTGACAGTAAGCATCAAAAAAAACAGTTGCTGTAGATGGGCAGGTAAAGGTTGGATTGGTCACATCATCAATAATAACATTCTGTGTTTGTGTTGATATATTTCCATTACCATCGTCATAGGTCCAGGTTACAACAGTGGTTCCCTGCGTTGTGATTGGCAAGGTAGCATCGAGTGCACCTGTTACCAAACCAACACAATTGTCAGTAGCAGTTGGTGCAGTTAAACTAGTTACAGAGCACTCACCAGTTACATCTGGTAAGGCTGCATTGTCAGGCACTGGTGCAGTAATGTCTTCAACAGTAATGGTAATGTTGCCACAAGTTGGATCATCACAAGAACTTCCTTCTCCTCTTACATAATAAGTTGTTGTGGCTGAAACATCATTTATAGTGAAGGAATTAGTTGAAGTGGTTGTAATTTGAGTTCCCCCACAACTGCCGGTATAAACAATCCATTCGGTGGCATCATTCAGGTTTCCTGCAACACTGATCGTAACATCCGAACCGGGACATACCGTAGTTTCAGCTGCTGATAAAACCGGAATATCAGCACTGGCACAAGGTGAAGAAATTTTTACGGCATAATCTTCCACTTCTCCCCATGTAAATGATCCGCAGGGCAGAGCACCTGTATTACCAGCATCCCCTTCAATTACAACCCTCATTCTTGTTAGGCCAATATGAGCTGTTAGTGGGACCAATACAGAACCAGACATTGTTTGATTTCCGGTATACGAGCTTCCGAACATCAACTCACTCGTTTCATCGAAAACACCATCTTGATTTAAATCAATATATACTTTACAATATCCTCCGTATTGATCTGCTATAAATTCATCGGTTACCGCAATCGGATAACTTTGTCCCAACATCACTTCTGCGGGAATCACCGATGCGGTATAATCAGTATAACCGGTTGTTTTGGAGGCGAAAGAAGAATTGTCAATTCCGGCAAATGTTACGTTCGTGATCGACTCATATAAATCATATGCCGTTGAGCCGGCTGAACAATAACATGGCGAACCTGCGGTTGTGAACGTCCAGGTACTTTCGCCTGTTGCTCCGCCACACGAATTCTTTGGTACAATCTTCCAGTAATAAGTTGTGCCTGCATCCAAAGTACCAGTAAAATAAC